>JGI20283J15916_100100_pt1 | contig 44343 bp, 29 predicted proteins | sample Plalitdecfosmids_FD_15916 | JGI IMG/M metagenome (IMG submission 15916) | reverse complement strand
AATGGTGAGGGCGTCCGTGTACGTAAGCCGCTCGAAGTCATTGTTTACTACAAACTGTAGCTTTTCGATCAGGCCAAGTTCCGACCTTTCATTTTGAGGTTTTTGTTTTTCCTCTTCGGCCAATCGCTGAGCAAGAAATTCAAGATCTTCCTTATTATGCTCCATTGCATAATTGATAATGCTCTTTATGAACTCTTCTGCAAGATTCATATTGTCTTCGAGGTCGTAGAAGGCCATCTCCGGTTCGATCATCCAAAATTCCGCAAGGTGTCTCGCTGTGTTTGAATTCTCGGCCCGGAATGTCGGACCGAAGGTATATATATCGCTAAAAGCCATCGCACCCAGTTCACCTTCGAGCTGTCCGCTCACAGTAAGATTTGTTGCGCGACCGAAAAAGTCTTCTTTAAAATCTATTGCCCCCTCATCAGTTTTTGGAGGATTGTCGAGCGGCAGTGTGGTTACCCGGAACATTTCTCCCGCACCTTCAGCATCGCTGGCAGTGATAATGGGAGTGTGAAGGTAAACGAAGTGCTTGCTGTTGAAGAAGTTATGTACCGCGAATGCAAGGGTATGCCTTACGCGGAAGACCGCACCAAAGGTGTTGGTCCGAAAGCGGAGGTGGGCGATTTCACGCAGATATTCCAAACTCGGCCGATTCTTCAGCTGCAAGGGATACTTTTCGCCGTCGCAGTCACCAAGGATTTCGATTGAAGTAGCTTTTACTTCCACTTTCTGGCCCTTGCCCAACGATGGTATCAGCTCGCCGGTTACCTTAACAGAAGCGCCCGTGGTTAATCTTTTAAGAAGGGCCTCATCGAATTTACCAAGCTCAGCTACGATTTGCAGGTTATTATTGGTACTTCCGTCATTCAGGGCGATGAACTGATTATTACGGAATGTGCGAACCCATCCCATAACAATAACTTGCCGGCCGGTGTTATCACTGGCCAGAAGATCTTTCACTCTTTCCCTCTTACTAAACATATCTTATGATTTTAAAAATGGCAGCAAAGATAATACTGCCAAACGGTTTTCGGGACGCGCCTTTAACGACTTCTTATAATCTTTTTACTCAAATCGTAACTGCCAGCCCGTTACCAATCAGTAGCTTTGCAACCTCGTGGCATCTCGTAGAATTAACATAGGCCTTGTTGGAAACCCTAATAGCGGAAAAAGCTCTCTTTTCAATGCACTTACTGGTCTGAACCAGAAAGTTGGCAATTTCCCTGGCGTTACCGTCGATAAAAAGATGGGTGATACAACCATTTCACCCGAAATCACCGGCGTTGTTGTCGACTTACCCGGCACTTATAGCTTGTATCCAAGGCGGGAAGATGAATGGGTTGCGTACCGGGTACTTATGCAACAGGATAAGCAGGTGAGCCCTGAAATGGTAGTACTTGTTGCAGATGCGAGCAATCTCAAAAGAAATCTTCTTTTTGTTTCTCAGATCATTGATCTCAAAATCCCCGTTGTAGTTGCGCTTACAATGCTAGATATTGCCAAGACAAAAGGTATTCATATCGACCTGCCGGAGCTCGAAAGGGAACTCGGGGTGCCGGTGATATCAATAAATCCCCGTAAGAATAAAGGTATTCCCCAGCTTAAAAAGGCGATTGAACAAACCGCAAACAATCTTTATAAAGCACCTGTTTTTGACTTTGTAAACACAGAAGCCCTTGCAAAGGATGCCATACATGAAGTGAAGGCTCTGATTCCCGGGATGAGCAATTACAAAGCGATCCATTACCTGATCAATCACGAATCGTTTATCCTGTCTGATCGTCTGCAGGATCAGATTGAAGGGATTGAAAAAAAGCATTCGTTCAATCACACGCGTATACAGGCGGAAGAGATCTTACAACGTTACCAAAGGATAGGAGCGATCTTAAAACAATCTGTTTCAGAACCAAATCCTTTGCAAAAGACAATGTTCACAGAAAAGCTGGACAATGTTCTTTTACATCGCCGTTGGGGATACCTGATTTTACTGGGCGTGCTGTTCCTGCTTTTTCAAAGTATGTTCTGGCTCGCTGAGTATCCAATGAATTTTATTGAGTGGGCATTTGCAGAGATGGGATCGTGGATCGGAAATATCTTACCTGAAGCCTGGTGGTCAGATCTTCTTGTGAACGGGTTTTTAGCCGGCCTTGGCGGTATACTTGTTTTCATACCGCAGATCATGATCCTTTTTGGATTGATTACGATACTGGAAGATACCGGCTATATGGCGCGCATCAGCTTCCTAACGGACAAGCTCATGCGAAAGGTCGGGCTGAACGGAAAAAGTGTTATGCCCATGATCAGTAGTTTCGCTTGTGCCGTCCCTGCGATCATGAGTGCCCGGAATATTGAAAATAAGAAAGAACGCCTGCTCACCATACTTATCACTCCATTGATGAGCTGCAGCGCGCGTTTGCCGGTTTACACCATTCTTATAGCTCTTGTAATTCCGAAGACAACGATACTTGGCATCTTTGGTTTGCAGGGACTTGTTATGATGGGATTGTACTTGCTCGGCCTGGTTATGTCGCTTGTGGTGTCTTATGTAGCGAAATGGTTTATTAATATCAAGGAGAAGAGCTTTTTTATACTTGAACTACCTGTTTATCGCGCTCCGCGTTGGAAAAATGTTCTGATCACGATGCTGAGTAAAGCAAAGATCTTCGTTTTTGAAGCCGGTCGTGTAATCATGGTGATCAGCCTGATCCTTTGGGTCCTGAGTACCTATGGCCCAAAGGAAAGAATGGCAAATGTGGCAAGCACTTATGACGAGCAGATTCGCCTGAATCCATCAAAAGAAGTAGAACTTAGCCGCGAGAAAAACACAGCTTTGTTACAGAATTCTTTTGCAGGAATTATGGGCAATGCAATTGAGCCGGCGATCAGACCACTTGGATTCGACTGGAAGATCGGGATTGCCCTGATTACTTCATTTGCTGCCCGCGAAGTATTTGTGGGAACCATGGCAACGCTATACAGCGTGGGTGATGATGCTGATGAAAACAGTATGTTACTTCGTGACAAAATGCAGCAAGCGAAGAAGGCCGATGGCACCCGTGTCTATACACTTGCTTCCGGTGTTTCGTTAATGATCTTCTACGTTTTTGCCATGCAGTGTATGAGCACACTCGCCATCGTAAAAAGAGAAACCCGTAGCTGGAAATGGCCTTTGATCCAACTCGGCTATATGACCGCTTTGGCCTACCTGATGAGTTTTATTGCTTTTCAAGTATTGAGCTAGATCTGCGATCAAGAGCGCTGAATGAGTACACTTTGGCTGGCGGGGCCGGTGAAGGCAAATGCTTCTTACTATTATTTTTAATCACTTCAAGCATCAGGAACAGAAAGTGAAGGATTGTCCATACTATAACCAGTATTACAAGTATTCTTATTCTTATTTTTGACGCTTGCTTACTCATTCGCGTAATCTTTGGGAATGAAGTTAATTTTCAGTTTGGTTTATCTTCCCGGGATTCGAAAATAGGTTTAAAGTCTGCACTGTACAGGTGTTATATTCTACGAAAATTCCCAATATGGGCCATCACACGAGACAACATTTAGCCCCGGTTTTCGTTTTAAGCATACCGTAAATCCCAACCCTTATGAAAAGGATAGCATCTATCTTTTTGAGCCTGTGTGTATTGAACAGTGCCCATGCACAGAACCACTTACCTGCTTATTTCGCTGAACCATCTTCATTAAATACAATGAATGCTGCAAATGCTCCTGAGATTAAGGAGAAGTACCAGTTTGCAAAAAAAGTAGCGCTTGGCGACTGGGCTGGCCACGCATTCCGGTATGAGATGGCAGTGCGTTCCGAAAGCAATGACTCAATAAGCGGTTTACAATTTTTTGGCGCCGCTACAGACAAGAATAGTAACATGCTGCCCGATAAATTCGTCACAATCGAAAAACGCTATGAACAGGAATGGACCATTTTTACGATCGTTGGTACACTTCCGAAAAATACCGACTATGTTTGGTTTTTCACTTCTGTAACCACAAGCGGGACCTACTATTTTGATGATATCAGTCTTTTCCTTGAGAACACTCCGGGTTCGTGGAAGCAACAGGGAGTAGAAAATGCATCGTTCGAGGACAATTCAAATGATAGATTCGCTGGCTATGCCGTGATGAATACCGGTTCCGGAAATCCTCATACGGCTCTTTCTGATAAGATATTTAAAACCGGGAAGCAGTCATTGATGATTACTTACCAGGAAGAAAGACAATTCAAAAATGTGATGGCAGGCGAATAGACGTTTCCTAACTTTGGGGCGTGACTGTATCTCCTCAAGCTATTCAAGAAACAAAAAACTGGATCACCGATGTAGTTGTTGGCTGTAATTTCTGTCCATTTGCAGGGCGCGAATTAAAACTTGACACCATCCGGTATGTAGTTGAAGACGCCCTGAAACCAGCTCCAATCCTCCAGACCTTTCTTGACGCCTGTAAGCAAATGGACGAAGATCGCAAGATTGAAACAACGCTGATCATCCTGACTGAGGCTTATAAAGACTTCGATAAATATCTTGACCTTGTGGATCTCAGTGAGCGCCTTCTTGAAGAAGAAGATTACGAGGGTGTTTATCAGGTGGCCAGTTTCCATCCTGATTATCGTTTTGCCGATGCCGCACCTGATGACCCTGCAAATTTCACGAATCGTTCTATCTACCCGATGCTTCACTTACTACGTGAAGAAAGCATAGAATTTGTTTTGAAGACCTACAAAAACCCGGACGATATCCCTTCAAACAACATTGCCTTTGCGCGGCAAAAAGGTTTCGCAGCAATGGAAGCGCTACGCAACTCCTGCATCATTAGTTCCTCGCCACATTGAACGCGCGTTTTCGGCGTTGAAAGCGCCCTAAGGTAATGGGTAAAGTGCTTTCTGCTTCCCGAACGGACGCAAAAGTCAGAGAATCTTTGATAGAGCTACACGGTTATTGAAGTAGTTCATATGATCTGAGGGAACGGTAATACTATCCGGCCTGATCTTCCACCCATCAGTATTGCCAAACTGCGTGATGCTTTTATCGGTAACTGCAATGTCATTCGCTTCGCGGAACAGAAGAACATCGAGCGCATCATACACACCACGTTTTCGCAAACGCGTGAAGATCTTTGTAAGTACAGTGGCGGTTTTATCAAAATCGACAATAACGTCTTTGGTGTTGCCGGCTACGATTACGTATGGTATGCCGGGATCTGTATTGTCATTTAGCAATTTATAAATGCCATCGTCCTTGTCCATTTGATTGAGTGTAACCTGGGCGCCACTGGTTAACTTACCGGCAAGGTTTAGCACAAACATCCAGGGCTTCAGAAACGCTGCACCGTTGAGCGCGTAAGTGAGCAACGTGTCAGCCATATCACGCACATCCGCCCATGGTGTGCCATTGTTAGGAGTGCCAAGCATAACTAATTTGCTCACAACCTGGTTCCCCGAAAGTTTTTCAATAAACCATCGGCTTACCAGTCCACCCATCGAATGCGCGACAATAACAAGATTTTTGTTGTGTCCCGCAATCAAACCAACTTTTTCCAAAGCTGTTTTTAATAAAGCAGCATTCTCTTCGATGGTGGTATTGAGGTTTTCGTAATCAAAGCTGAGAACAAGATCTGATCTTTCAAACAGTGCATTGGTACCGGTTTTTGTTCTGATACATTTCACAAGCGAAGCACTATCGCCAATGATACCATGAACAAATAAAAGAATATCAGAAGCGCTTGCTACTGCCGTTGAAACCGCTGTGGTATCATTTTCATAAGACACATCCAGATCGGGGGCAACTGTTGTCACTGCGAGCCGGGGATAATCGAATTTGAAACCAAGCCTCTTTCCGATCACTTTTTGGAAATAGATTTTTACGGATCCAAAGAAGCTTTTTGATGTGATGATGCTGTCTGTTGCGGTGGGTTCAGGTAACGTTTCAACGATCAATTGTCCCTGTGTATTACCAAAGCCTACAGGAAAATAAATTTGTTCTGCTTCATCATAACCTATTGCAACGACATCAGTAAGATCTGACTCTGATAATTGAAATATAAGCGGCGTGGCTGATGTAACAGTATCTGCATTTTCTAAATCTACAAGCTCAAGCGTATCCACCTCGCTTAATGTACGTGTTCCGGAAAAGAAATCAAATGGTTCAAGATAGGAGTTTTGCTTTGCCGCATGTGGTGCTGCAATTGACTTCAACGTAAATGATTCTTCACCGGCATCTCTGGTCTTCGTGGACGTAACCGAGGAACTGATCAAAGCAACGTTTGCTTTCAGGCCGGGATGCGACAGGATTTTGAATGTTTGAATTGTAGTTTCAGCGCCTGGCTTAATTGAAGCTTTTTTTGGAGGTCGCACAATATGAAATCCGATGGTTTCCGCCGCCCACTGAAAGGCGCCCACAGGTTTTTTCGCTGTAACAGCTGATGGACTTCTATCTTCCGCTGACCTGTTTTTTAATACAGGCAACTCAAGTCCATCCTGCCTCAGATTGTCCGTATCTATCTGCTGGGTTGCGATAAATATTTTGAGATACTCGGTGATCTCTGAATAACCAAGCCCGGAGTACTTTTCGTCAAGGTTAAGGAGAATCGTATTTTCTTCCGTGTCGTCATTCACAAAACTCAACCAGGTTTCATTTCCCGGCGCGAGTAATTCGATATCGTTAAAAAATTCATTTGAAATGGAGTAGTCGAATCCTAAGTATGCGTTGCTGATCCACAGGGGTATTATCCCTGTATTTTTTATGGCGAGCTTGAAAGCTGGTTGATGCCATTCGCCGCGATCATCTTCCATGTAGTAAAAATCAATAAGCGGCGCTGATAAGCTCACTTCCTTAAATGAGGCAGCATCGTAATTTCCAGGTTCTAAGCTTCTGTATAATACAAGCTCGTAGTTTTCATTACTTAGTGAAGATTGGGTGAGTTCGAGAAGATTTGTCCACTTTATAACCAATCCAATTCTTTCAATGAAAAAAATAACATCCTGGACCGTCTTCACCGCTATCGGTTTGATAAGAGGATTTAAAGATCCCGGCAGGGTAATGAATACCTCGCCCTTATTGTTTCTAATGATAAATCTGCCTGCAGACTGCAGGTGAATGGCTATGGATTTATCCTGATTTCCTGCCAGGTGTTTTTCGATCAGGTCACGCTCTGCCCCTTTGAATGCCGGATCGAAGGACACGGCCAAAGATTGATTTGGTTGTCTAATGATCCTGGCGCTGTAGCTGTCACCCGTGGCAAGCCCTGGCACTTCAGTGATCGTGGAGAAGTCAGGGGCTGGCGTTCCCGACACTGTTGCTTTTGGAAAGCCTTCTATCAGCACTTCATCCCCGGTAGAAACGCCGTGTATCAACCCCGCTTTCACACACCATTTCCATCTTTGATCATAAAACACGAGGAAGGAATCGTCTATTGATTGGTTGGCTGTTAAAAAGATTGAATCTGCTGTGAGATTACCATCATGACCATTTACATGTATCCCGGGAAGCTGGTCGGTGACGAGATTTTTCACGAGCACCCCGGTCTTCTTTATAAGATCCCGGTAAGTGATCTGCCCGTTGAGAGAATACAGAATCTTAAGCAGGGAATGTGTAAAGGCCCCGCGTTTAACTCCGTCAATATTCAATTCTTTGGCGGTTTGATTTTCCCTGGACGCACTGAGATGAATATGCTTTCCCTGTTTTGACTGTAAGCGTTTTTTCCCGGTAAGCTTGTCTGCAGTTTCAGTATAAAATTTTTCCTCCCCGATTTGATCATCATATCCCAGCCAATCACGCACAGCAGTTAGTTCCGTTGCATCCGGCATCATCCGGTCGGTTATACCGCTGTCGTCAAGATTCCTTGTGATGGTTCCGCAGTGACAACAATCAGTGATCGCGATAAAACGTGTGTTATCTTTTTTCTGCATTGTCTTCCAGATAAGGTAGCCCATTTCTTTGTCCATTAAATCTTTGCCGCCTGCAGTGCGGCTGTCAATGCAAACAAAAGATTCGCTTTTAAGGTCCGCTTCCGACCAGAACTCCGGTGGCGCCGGAGAATATGAGCCATGTCCACTGTAGTAAAAAAAGCAGGTATCGTCATCGCCTGCCGGTAAAAAATGATCAAAGGCTTTAATGAAATTTGCCCGGGTTGGTGACACGGCGTCTTCGTCGGTTACCCTAAGTATTTTTAGGTCCCCTGGATTTTTACCGTAAAACTTTTTTAGATAATCTTCCACTGCATTCACATCATTGATACATCCACTAAGTGGTTTAACGGGGTATTTATTGATACCGACAAGTAACGCATAGATAACGGGCATTCGTAAGGGGTTTAGAATTGCGTCGGCAAATATTAACCGCGCAACGATTTGATTAAATTTTAAAGTCGCTTATGACTGTTCATCTGCCTGTTTATCTGCAAAGTGGTCCTTTAAATCACAATACGAGATTTGCAAGCTCAAAGTCCTCATCCAGCGGCGCAACTCCGGGAGTTCCGATCTTTCCAGTCTTTTCCTGAATACCGCGATCATCAATACCACGGTCAGTATTCGGCCTGGGCACTTCTATCCGTTTATAAATCACTTCCCTGCTTCCTGAATCAGTGTAAGGTAATTTCACGCCACGTTTGAAAAACTTCATACCGGTAATATTTTCAATAAAGTTTACACTAACCTGGTAGGTTGTAGCCTTGGGGAACATCATAAACACATCCTCCACCGGTTCTAAAGATCTTCCAGTTACCTCGTTTCGGTTATGGGTTACCGTTGCCGCCTGTAACAACAGGTTGAGATGGCTCATCATAAATCCGACTGCCTGCAGATTTGTTTTTGTTTTGTAGTAGATCACTTTCCAAAATGCACATGGGATCCTCACAAAGGCGCCATTTACCTGGTTAATGAAAAAAGGGTCATCCGGCAAAAGCACGGGACCTGTCATTACCGCAATCTTAAGCTCGTTTGGATCTGCACCTTTCTTAAGCAGGTATTGTTCAAGAGAACGCCAGGCACCACGATTCAATGATCCATGCTGTGGTACACAGTTCGTATAAAAAAATGTATCGGCTCCTGCGCGTTTCAGTTCTGTTTTTTTGCCCCATAAAACCTCCTGGAAAGATGTAAGATGGCCTTCATCGAAGTCATTGATATTACCCTTGCTGCCGCTGATGGAGTTATACAACTCTTCTCCCAATTGAAAATTCGCATCAAGTTTTTCGTCCTTGATAAAGCCCCCTTTTCTCTCGATGGATTGCCATGATTTGCCGTCTGTATTCGAAGCAGAGAAATATGCGAATTTTCTGTTGGGGTTCATCACAATGCTGTGATGATGATAGTCGAGTGGTGCGCCGGCCGTGATGTCTGACGATAAAAGCACAGGCAGCGGAATACGGTAGCCTGTTATGAAGTGTTGGTTGTAGGGCATATCAATCTGTTAGGGCATGACAATCTTTTAAGCGATAACAATCTACTAAGGCATAACATCTTCCAAGGTCAGTCACCTGCATCAACGGTTTGTTGAAGATTGGCAACTGTGGGTGATTTATTTGCCTTTCCGAAAAAGGCATCAAGCGCTTTGCTGTAGGTTCCTTTAGAAACTTTTACCAGCGATTTAAAGTCATTTTTAGAATCAACGCCGGGAAGTATGTTGGCGGCTTCACGCCATAACTGTTTTACTTTCCCTGTAACAACATTGCCATCAACTACCTCTTGTGTTCCCTTGATAGCCTGGCTAAGAATTTCCATCTGTTCTGCGCCAAGTGCATTGCTGGTCATCGCGGTTTGTGTGCATTCTCGTATAAAGTTTGCTGAAAGAATGTCAAGCGTCTTCTTGTCTGCGTTTATAATGGATTGATTTGCTGTTGGTGTGGCTCTTGTTTGCTCAGAGGGTGTCACAGTTGATTCAGGTGACGCAGGCAGCGGAGCCGGGGAAGAAGGGCTCGGCTGCATTGGTGCCGCTGCGACAGGTGCGGCAGCCGGTGCGCCGGCAGCAGGCGCACTTTCCGGAGTTGGTGCCGACCTTCTGGGAGGCGCCGGGGCGGAAGGAGCAGGTGAAGGTGCTGTGGCTCGTGGCGAACCTGCCATCCCTGGCGAAGCCGAACCAGCTCTTGCACCTAGTATTCCTGGCTCGGTAGCCGCAACCGGGCTTAATACCGGGATGTCGATAAAAGCATAATCGAAATCAGGGTTAGCAGCGGCAAGTTCATCCGCATCATAAAACTCGCGAAATCTCAGCTTCTCGTTTACCAGGCTAAGTAAGGTCGCAGCATTTTTATAAGCATCGTAATAGGTACCTGGCCTTCCCACATGATTAAAAAATAATGTTGCGAATCGTTCTGCCAGAAAAGCGTTGATAGCACAACCACATGTTATCATTACAAGCCGGTTCTGGCTCTTCGCCTTAATTCGTTTTGCAATGATCTTCCTGGCGAGATCAAATGTTTCACATGCATTAAAAAATCCAAGCTGAAGATTTCTCAGGTTCACATTGATTACATCTGCCATGCGATCTGCATTGCTGATAAAATTGTCGCTGAACTTCAGCGCACCATCTTTCGCATGCCCGGAAAAATAAAATATATCAAACTTATCTCCGTACTTGGAAAAATTTGCAATGAGGCGATCAGTGGTAAAGATTTCATCTTTCATATAATAGATGGCATCACTAAATACTAATCCATGCAACAAGTCTGAAATTTTCGTGGCTTCTTCAGAGAGGTTTGGCAGATACTCATCGGCATTCATACTGTTTGAAAAGACAGTATAAAATGTGGGTTTGCTGGAGGTAGACATAATTTACAAATGAACGGTTAAAGTATCCGAACTGAAAATCGAATTCTTAAGTATGGTTGTAAAACTGTTATAATTAATTGTGTCCCGGAGGTGCAGATCAAGATCAGTAGTTTTCATAGCACGATATATGGCCATGTCTTCATCTTTCAATAACACCTGTAGCGTCTCAATACAAAACATCCTGATAAGAACATCGTCTTCTTCGGGCTCCGACACCTTACCAAGACCACGGCTGTTGCGAACTTTGCCTTTGAACAATTTGTGAAAAAGGTCGATGCGATCGTCAACAGCAGTGTGCGTATCACCTGTAGCATCAACCGATGGTAATGCCGGCATCACGCAAAAAACGGGATACCCGCCCTTACGCAACACCTGGTATTGCTGGTACGCGTGATCCCATGGGTACATCCCCGGCTGTTCAAACTTACAGCTGCAGTGATAAGTCACTGATTCAACCCCTTCATTCAATGAACTTGATTGTGAAACAATAAAGTCCTTTAGATCTTTGATCTCTTCATGCAAGCCTTTCACTTCAACAGTAAAGTCGCCATTATCATTGAACAAATCGATCCGCAATGGCGCGGTCGAATTGAATGAAGAACCAAAAGGTTTTGACCTTATAAGGAGTTCATGATTTCTTCCATAAGAAAGCAGGTTTGGTCTTTGGATGCCGTTAAGTGCGCGTTTCGACCTGATAAACAGTTCCTGGTAAGAACCTATATCACCATTCTTCTCAAGGATCTTCATAATCGATTTTGTAAAGAGTCCATTGCCGCCATCTTCCATGGCAAATTCATCGTCCTGGCAGGCGCCGAGTTGCAAAACGGCTGCGGGTATGTCTTCATCCCTGGTTATCGCCATGCGCATGAGCGGTTCATACACGCCGCGATTCGCCTGGTACGTTTCAAACAGTTGTTGCCTCGGTACAAATCTTCTTAATCTCGAATCGGTTACAGCATTGCTTTCAAGTCCTTTTACAACAGAACCACTATGACAACTATCGGAAATCACGAAGATGTTCACACCAGGTTCAAAACGGCTGAAACGAACCATTAGTTCATCGTCTAAAAGTTGCCGGTCGAACAAGCACCATGTCTCGTCCTGGAAATCTGTTTCATCATAGTTTTTATCTTCCAGTATTCCACCATGACCTGAATAGGTTATTATAAGGTTATCGCCTGCCTTTAATTCGCTGATACCATAATCAAGAAAGCTAAGCACATTAGTGCTGGTGGGAGCAGCATTGGCATCACTTGTTAACAGCAGCTTTGAAACACGACAGCCTTCTTTCTTCGCAAGCTGATGATAGAATAACGCATCATTTTCACAGCCCTGAAGTTTTCCGTCCCAACCTTTGTAGTGGTTTTTGTCGACAGCATTTATTCCGATATGAAGCGAAAATGAACTCGCTGACATTTCTTTTTATTGTAATTTAAACTGATATTTTATATAAACCTCCGGTATACCCACTTAGTTCTCAGATAGCGTAGATCCGGAAGTTCATTGACGTAATAATACGAGTCACTGGAAACACCGGTGTTAATTCAAACCAGCAAACAATTCCGCTTTGCCGGTCACTTCATTTAAGGTATTTTACATTTCCATGAAACGATTGACTGCAAGTATATACATCTGCATAATTTTCCTATGTTTTGAACTCTGCACCTACCGGGTACAGGCTCAATCTGCTGACAATTTTACCATCAGGGGGTTTGTAACTGATTCCTTGAGTGGTATGCCACTTGATGCTGCCAGCGTACAGATCTTCTCCGGCACAGGGAACAAGCTGGTCACCGGGAAGCTGACTGCAGACTCCGGACGTTTTGAGATAAAGCTGGCCCGGGGTATCTATTCGATTGTGATAAATTATACCGGGTATAGTCAGTACAGGGTTAATGCGATTTCTCTTTCAGATAATCAACCAGTATTCGAAGCAGGTACTATTCGTTTGATGAGCTCAGGAAAAACGCTTGATGAAGTTGTGGTGCAGGCAGAGAAAAGCTCAATGACATTATCTCTTGATAAAAAGATTTTCAACGTTGGGAAAGATCTTGCTAATGCAGGAGGATCAGCGGCAGATATTTTAAGTAATATTCCCTCTGTTTCTGTGGACCCCGAGGGAGCGATCAAGTTGCGGGGCAGCGATAATGTAAGGATTCTCATTGATGGCAAACCGTCGGGCCTGGTAAGCTTTAAGGGCGGAAGTGGCTTGCAACAGCTTCAGGCGAGCATGATCGAACGTGTTGAGATCATTACGAATCCTTCCGCGCGCTATGAAGCGGAAGGAATGGCGGGGATCCTTAATATCATTTTGAAAAAAGATAAAAGACAGGGATTTAACGGATCATTCGAAGTGACAACCGGTTATCCGACAAATCTTGGAGCCGCAGCAAATCTTAACTACCGGCATAAGCGTGTAAATTTCTTTATCAACTATGGTATTGCCTATCGCCGGCAGCCTGCACTCGGATCAATGTACCAGGAGCTTTATGAGCGGGACACCACCTTTGTACTGCAGCAAAAAAACGATGCAACAATAACGGGCTTCAATAACAACATCCGTGGTGGACTTGATTTCTTTTTCACTGAAACAAGCGTGCTGACAGCGTCTTATCTGTTCAGAAGAAGCGATGCAAACAGGATCACCGATATCAGGTATGATGACTACCTGTTTAACAAATCATCGTTAAGGGGCTATAGTAACAGGCGGCAGGATGAGGATGAGATCGAACCGAATTCTGAATATTCGCTTATCTATAAAAAAACTTTTGGGAAGAAGGGACATGATCTTACGGGTGAAGTAAAGTACCTCGATAATTGGGAGAATTCAGACCAGACTTTCACGCAGCAATTTTTTTCATCAACAGGAACAGAAGACAAATCGAAATCGATTTTACAAAAATCAGTAAACGATGAATATGAGAAGCAGCTGTTAGTGCAGGTGGATTATGTGAAGCCAATCGGGAAAGAAGGTAAGTTTGAAACAGGTCTGCGAAGCAGCTTCAGAGACATGATCAACGATTATATCGTTACGCAGGAAAACAGTTCAGGTGGATTTGATCCCTTACCAGGTCTGGATAATATATTTCTTTATAAGGAAAACATACATGCTGTCTATGGGATTGCGGCGAATAAAACGCATCGGTTCTCATACCAGGCAGGTCTACGTGCAGAGTGGACAGATGTAAAGACAGTTTTGAAAGAAACAAAACAGGAAAATCCAAGGTCCTATGTAAACCTGTTTCCAAGCGCGCATGTAACATTGGATCTTCCGGGTGAGAACGCGGTGCAAGTGAGTTACAGCCGTCGGGTCCGCAGGCCGTTTTACAATGATCTTAGCCCGTTCATGACCTTTTCAGACAGCCGCAATTTCTCGAGCGGAAACCCTGATCTTGATCCTGAGTTCAGTGATGCCTTTGAAATAGGTCATATTAAATACTTTGAAAAGGGCTCGCTCACTTCATCCGTTTATTATCGGGATACTAAAGGCAAGATAGATCGTATAAGGACTGTGGACAGTATCGGAAATTCGATCACGTTACCGCAAAATCTCAAAAGCGAAAGAGCATTTGGTGTTGAGTTTACGAGCAACTATTCGCCGTATAAATGGTGGAAGCTTGATTTTAATGCCAACTTCTTTTATGCCGATATAGATGCAAGCAACATTGCTAAGAGCTACGGCACTTCTACCTATAGCTGGTTTGTGAGACAAACATCGCGTTTCACCCTGCCCCATGCACTGGACATCCAGCTGCGCGGCAACTACGAGGCACCTCAAAAAACCGCACAAGGCAAAAGAAAGTCTTTATACTACTTTGATTTCTCATTAAGCAAGGACGTTCTGAAAGGAAGCGGAACCTTAAACTTCAGCGTGCTTGATATTCTGAACTCGAGAAAGTCGAGATACATTACCGAAGGCGTTAATTTTTATTCTGAAGGAAGTTTCCAGGGGCGACGGAGACAATTGAACCTCACGCTAAATTATCGCATCAAACAATCGAAACCACCTGCTAAAGCTACCAAAGCAGGAGCTTCGGAAGAAGGTTAAGCAGGTAAGAGATTCACTGTCGTTGCAGACATCTCTTTGCCGTTGATCACTACCGTGATCTTGTGTTTCCCGGCATAATGCTTTCTTGTTGTGAGATCCGAAAAGTCAATCTTCCTTTTAAACTGGTACACTGTGGCGGGGTGAAATGTGTTTTCGGTTATCTTAAAAAGTTTGCGGCTTGTAGATCCATTGGCTTTCACATAATGAACTCCAAGTTCGACCCGTAATAACTGGCTTGTTTTTGCCTTGTTCACTAATGCAAACCCGATGTTGATGGACTCTCCTGCCATGACCTCTTTTTTATCACCGCGCAGCGTTCTGACATCGCAGACATGTTCCGCAGACAATCCAAATTGTTTATAGATCAATGGATCGGCATTCCGCAGCAATGTTCTGCAACCATGTCTGAGTATCCAATCCGTTTCTTTCGACTTCCCCTTCCATGACTTCACGATCTTTAATACTATGCCCGGATGATCTTTTGCAATATCATTTATATTGTTTGCGACGCTCTTTCTGACAAATTCAGAAGGATCATTTTTCAGATTTTCAAGGACTGGAAGTATGGGTGAAGGATCTTTTTTGAAGGCAGGAATAGCTTTCCCCCAGGGGAGCCTTGGCCTGCATCCTTCACTGGAAAAACGTCTTACGTGGTGATCCGAATGCCGGCTCCACCGAACCATTCTCTTCATCACCTTTTCAGGATTCGCAAGCAGGTAAGGACGGACCGCAAATTCGCAACTTATGAAACTTGTGATCAGCTCCATGGCATCAAGGGAAGCATCGAAATCTTCAAGGCCATAAACCTCGGGAAAGTCCGGTAAACAAATCCAGGCAAATGAATTTGATTGTGGTTTCTGTTTTTGAAGTCTACTGACGATTTCACAGATGATCTCCAGCTGATGCCGGTAATCTCCCGGCAGCAGCCTTCGATGCACCACACTTATGTGCCTCATTCGTTGCTTCAATTCCATCTGCTGCCATCCAGGCTCATGGATGGCAGTAATGAAACTATCCGTATCGAACTTCGGTACAACTGACCTGATGAGTTTGCCCAAAGTGCTAATAAACTCTTCGTTATAAACATTCTTTAATGGTTCCATTTAATGACATCAGGCATTATACAAAGCTCATTTCATCGGCGCTTGGCCCATAGCTTCCAGGAATAGGGATATCAAGCAGCCTTAAAAATACACCCAGTTGCGCACGGTGATGGATGATCTGCGAAAGTGACACACGGATCAAACCATACCTGTTCGTCTTCAGATGAATATCATCGCCTGTGCGCAACAGCCATTGCTCTTCGAACTTTGACGGATCGGCCGTTTCCAAAGCCTGGCGACCTTGTTCGAGGTTTTTTTCAAAATACTCCATTAACTCTTCCGTAGAGTTTATCGACTTGGGATTGTAACCTTCCTTGGCAAAATCAAGTTCATCTGTATTCATTGCCATAGGTATCCAGGTCGGCAATTCTGCAATGTGAACCGCCAGCGTTTTTAGATCCATACTTTTTGGATGCGGTTTCCAATCAAAGTTTGCATCCGGTACCCTGGAAAGCATTTTCCTGCTGGTGACTGCTTCCTGTTCAAATTCCTGTTTTAAAAGTTCTAATACTGTCATGGCTTTGATTTTTATGTTACACAAAGCTAACGCCGGCTACTGTCAACCCTATGGCAGGAAGTTTTTGAACGGTAAAATTCATGTTGCAAACGATGGTAATAATTTGGAATCCGGGGAGCCCGACGGCTTATGATGGCACGAATAACAGGATTCCGGCGACCGCAATGCTCATTCCGATGATGCCGCCAATGATTGAAGCTACGGCATCCCAAAAATCATAAATTCCCCAGCCGGTCACCTTTGAAAATACCTCAAAACCATAACTGACGGCGATAACACCTGTGAGCGCCAACAGTATTGAGTGCATCAGTGGCGGAAAGTATACCCACCGGGCCAGCAATTGAAAAACAATGCCCATAGGGATTCCAACGTAGAAATGCCGCCATTTATCGGCGGCAATTTTATTTTTCACTATTTGAGAAGATGAAGTTCAAAAGCATATTGTTAGCCGTGTTGCAAAATACGATTAACACACCTCATCAGCTATCATTTTTGCAAAACCATCACGTCATTCAAAATCATAGTGGAACCTCCGGCAACTTCCATATTATATACTTTTTGTTTGCCACCGGCTTTCTCCACTTTATTGATCACCTTATAGGAGCTAAACGTTTTATCTGCAGCATCAGCGCAAATAACATTGTCGCCGATCACTATATCCCCCATCTTCTTACGGGTGTTTGCTGCGGTTAAGATGGGATGATTAGGCGTTGCTTCAATGACCTTTGCCTGCAAATGCACGTTCACTCCGTCTTCAGACACATATTCGTCCGCCTTTAGTACAAACAGCGTAGTAATGGCATAGTCCTTTTCCTCATGTGAGACCAACTTAGTTACCCTCACCGCCAAGGGCGTCTTAGAAACCGGATCGACTGTAATCACCTGGTCACCTTCCCTGATGTCACGTAAGATTTTTGTGGATCCGTCAGCCATGGCCACTGACTGGGTTCCCGGAAAACAAATATCGGTTCCGTAGGTGCCCGATTCTTCTTTCAGATCTTTACCATTGTTCATTGATTTATACAACTGAAAACTCATCTCCTTTGACAGGATGTAAGAAAGTTTCAACACAAAGTTTTTTTCGATCTTGTCGATAGCATGAATGTCCTCAAAATACTTTTCCCAAACCTTTGGGTTAGCCGTAAAATTTGGTTGAATAGCTGTATACTGTTTCCCTTTCTCATTTGTGTAAAAGATCTGCGTACCAAGCTCCTGCATTCCATCTTTTGAAATTAGCTTATACAGATCGATTCTTTTCTTTAATCCGTCATCGCCTGTGATGAAGTATGGCTTCCGCATTTCATACCTGTCAAGCACGTATTCGGTACCGATCTTTACATAGGTATCTTTGTCAAGGTCTTTAACGGCAAAAGATTTTGCCTTATCATACTCCTCCATTGTAATAGGGCGTGGACTTACATCCTGTGCGTTCGAAACTGTGGCCATCACACTGAGCAGACCAGAAAATAGTAATATCTTTCTCACGATAATATCTTTGACTTTAGAATTTGATAGACTGAAACTAACGGTACTAAATAAAAATGTTTGTATAGTGATCACAAGAATAATCAGCAATAAAAACCGCAGGTTATAATCCCGATGTTGTTTAAGACAATTGTTTAAACGCTTCTGCAAACGTCTTCATCTCTTCCATTGTTCCAATGCTCACACGACACCAGTCTCTGTTGCTGAACTTCCAGTTACGAATGCTCACTCCTCTTTTGAACATTTCTTCATTGAATCGTTTTCCATCCATTTTTATTGGGAACATAACAAAATTTGCGGAGGAAGGAATGTATTCATATCCTTCTGCTTTTAATACTGAGTACAGATACTCCCGGCTTGCAAGGGTTTTTTCTTTTGCTGCCTTCAGATACTCCTGGTCATCATAAGCGGCTATAGCGGCCTGTACCGACAAACTTGACAGTGCGCCATCGCTGTTGTATAATTCAAGTTTTTCAAGAATTGGTTTTGGCGCAATTGCATATCCAATCCGAAGCCCTGCAAAACCGTATAGTTTTGAAAATGTCCGGGCAACAATGATATTGTTACCTGCTTTTACAAGATCCAGCACGCTTGATCCTTGTGGATCGGCCAGGTAATCGATATAAGCTTCATCAACAAATACCGGAACCTTCTTTGAGACCCGCTCACAAAATGCTTTCAGTTTTGCGGTTTCAAGTGAAGTACCTGTTGGATTATTTGGATTACAGATACAAACCAATTTCGTATTTGCATCAATCGCCTTTTCCATTGCGTCCAGGTCAAGTTTATAATCCGAAGTCAACGGAACTTTTACCCATTTCGTATTGAAGTTAGTGGCGTGTTCCGGTAAATCAGCGTAACTCGGATCACCCGTTACAATGTTTCCGCCTTCGCGGCTGTAGTGTATAGCGGCAGCATGCAGGATTGGTGATGAACCGGCTCCCAGTAATACCATCTTACTTTCTACCTGTTCCATTGCCGCAATTTTCTCTGTAAGTGTTCTTGCACCCATAAATCCATACTGGTAACTCGAACCCAGTGCAGCGGTGATCGCCATCTTTGCTTTATCAGATGGTCCGAAAGGATTTTCATTTGCCGACAGACGCGCTTTGATGGCGGGAAGATCAGCAAGGAACGCTGCATCTGAAATCTCTTTCTCACCGGTATTGATCGGCGCAGCTTCCAAAGCGTTCCATGTTGCCGGAACAAAAGCAAGTCCTCCTGTGAGCAGTGTGCTGGCTTTAAGCCATTTCCTGCGATTCATTGATGCAGACATAAATAGTGTATTTAAATGATGATAAATCGGTTTATAGAAATGTGTTCGAATCTGTCGTTTGCATCCTTTTGCGTTTGGTTTAAAATGCAGCCGGATAATTTATAGTTTGACCTGTAACCCTTGCATGAATATCTGTTGTTACTTTCCTGGCGGACTCAAATGCTCCCGCCATCCACGAGTTGAGGTAAGTTACATGCTCACCTGCGAAATAAACACTACCATCTGGTTTGTTTAGTGCCTTATAGCTTGTTTGCCTGCCTTCATTATTATATAAAGACCATCCACCCTGACTATACATAGTCTTTTCCCAACTAACAGAAAACGATTGCTCAAATTCCTTATCATACTGGGAGTGGATTTTCCTGCCATTTTCAATTGCCAGTTTTTCCCGCGCATCAAATGAAAGGTTACCTGTCCTCTTTGCTTTATCGTTGAAATTATAATAGCCGATCAGTATTCCCTTCTTTCCGAGATAATCATAGGATGGATAAAATATCTGGGTCAACTCATTATTAGTATGTGTAATGCCGCCATAGATCTGCTCATCTTCCTCCCAAAATCTTCTTTTGAATTGAAGTCCTATTTTACCGGTATTGATATAGGGAACGAAATCAATTGCCCTGCTTACGTCTGATTGGAAGTTGTGTTCAATATTACTAAGCACTGGTAACGGGATTGTACATACGCAGAAGTCGGCTTCCATCATTTTTTCTGCGCCGCCCTGTGAGTATGTCACCTTAACCTTGTCTGATTGATTGGTAATCGATTTCACGACTGCCCCTTTTCGAACGATGTCGCCAACCTTTCCGGCAATTGCCTCAGCGATCTTATCCATTCCGCCTACTGCCTGGAACATAGTCATCTGCAGTTCATAGGTATATTCGGCCACGTTGTAGAAGTCAGGGCCCATCAAACCCGATGAAACAATGTCTGCCAGTTTATGCGGTTCGGCAATCTTCCCGGGTCTGTCACCCGCACCAGGATTCACTATATAACCACGACGGTCAGAGGCGCGGTACAATTTATCGATATTCAAACCGCCTTCCGCGCGAATGTATTCAAGGATTTTTTCGCCGTCTTCTTTGGTTAATCCTTCATCAAGCTTGTGTTGATCCACTGCCTTGGCCAGCCATTCATTCAGATGTCCTCTTACATCGTTATGAACTTCACGTACTCTTATTTTCTTGTTTGATAATGGCCCCTTTCCTTCGCTATAATAATAGGTTGACTCATTTACATTATTATAAACCTGCAGCGGTATGTCGAATTCTTTGCAATAGTGCAGCGTCAGCGCATGATGATGTGGTATCCTTGATGGACCGGCGTTAAAATACATTCCGTCATCAAAATGTGCCACCTGTGTTTTGCCATCAATTTCTTTGGCTTCCGAGCCGTTCCTTATGCTCCAGCAGCGCCCTCCCATCCGGTTCCTCGCCTCGAGAATCGTACAGGTATAACCGAGTTTTTGCAGTTCATAAGCTGTAGTAAGTCCTGCTAGCCCACCTCCCAGGATCAAAACACGTTTTCCATTGCCTTCACCTTCCAATTTGAAAGCATGAGCCTCAGCAGGAATGAGCATTCCCATTGCATGCATTGCGGGTACGATCAGACCACCCGTCTTCAATAAAAAGTTTCTTCTCGTCAGTGACATTACGTTAGTTTCTTATACATCGAACAGACGGCTAAAGTTAAACAAAACTTAATGCCCGGCCATGAATTGATCATATTGATTTATATACTATATGACTGATGTGCACATTATAAAAATCTGCTTGCCTCTTCATCATGTTTATTTAGCTTAGAAGATAATTGCCCCAGCTAAAGCTAATAAATGCTTCATATGAAATCAAATCTCTCTGCCTTCGCTATAGTGATTGCCTGCACACTTCTTTCCTGCAAAGACAACTCTGCCGATACAACTAAATCCGCTGTTCCGGATACTTTGACGGCAGCGGAACAGCGTCTTCCCCAGAATGCGCTGAAAGGCCTGGTAACAGCCGATGGGCTTGAAACAAAGATTATGGCAACAGAGCCATTCTTTCGAAATCCGACAAATATCGATGTTGATGACAGGGGGCGGGTTTGGGTTACCGAAGCCTATAACTACCGGCCGGCTATCAATGGCAATCCTACGAACGTTTTAGGCGACCGGATCATGATTTGCGAGGACCTGGATGGAGATGGAAAGACGGATACAAGCAAAGTTTTTTACCAGGGTCCTGAATTAAACGCACCATTAGGAATAGCAGTGTTGGGCAACCGGGTGATCATATCACAGAGTCCGTACGTATGGTCGTTCTATGATGATAATGGAGATGACAAGGCAGACCGAAAAGAGGTAATGTTCCAGGGAATTGGCGGTGAGCAACATGATCATGGTGTTCATGCATTCACCTTTGGACCTGATGGCAAGTTGTATTTCAATTTTGGCAATGAGGGTAAGACCTTAAAAGATAAAAACGGTAAACCGGTGAGAGACCAGGATGGTGATGTAATAGGGCCGGATAAATATCGCCAGGGCATGGTTTTCCGGTGTAACCCGGATGGATCCCAGGTTGAAGTGCTGGGACATAATTTCAGAAATCCGTTTGAAGTTGCGGTGGACAGTTATGGCAACTTGTGGCAAAGTGATAATGATGACGATGGTAATCGCGGTACCAGGATAAACTACGTAATGTGGTATGGCAACTATGGATTTACCGATGAGATGACCGGTGCGGGATGGTCGGCAAGGCGAACAAACATGGAAGATTCTATTCCATTGAAACACTGGCATCTTAATGATCCCGGGGCTACACCAAACTTGTTGCAGACTGGTGCCGGCTCACCAACGGGCATGGCCTTTTATGAGGGTTCGGCTCTTCCGGAAAGGTTTTTGAACCGGATGATCCATACTGACGCCGGGCCTAATGTGGTTCGCTCATATGAACTTTCAAAAAAAGGTGCGGGTTATACCGCCACTATTAATGATATTTTGAAAGGCGAAACAGATCGCTGGTTTCGTCCTGCAGATGTTTGCGTTGCGCCAGATGGTTCATTGATTGTTGCTGACTGGTATGATCCGGGTGTTGGTGGTCATGCGGCCGGCGATCAGACACGTGGCAGAATTTACAGGGTATCCAAACCAGGAGCTCCATACCAGGTAAAGCAACCGGATTACAGTACGGTTGCTGCGGCAGAGCAAAGCCTTCAAAGTCCTAATCTCGCTACCCGTTATAAAGCGCGTGTTTCGCTCGAAAAATTTGGTGCGGCTGCGGTTCCGGTGCTTGAAAAACGGTGGCAGTCTGAAGATGCGCCATATATGAGAGCAAGGGCTTTCTGGACCTTGCTTGCTGTGAATGAAAGTTCGAGTGACAGATACATTGAGCAGGCACTGAAAACGAAAAACCCTGATTTGCGGATCATGGGGATTCGTGCCGCACGCAACCGGTCAGGATTTCTCAACCAGGTACGGCACCTTATTGCTGATACTGACCCGCAGGTTCGTCGTGAACTTGCGATCAATCTTCACCATTTAAAAGATCCGGCGGCGGCTGACGCCTGGTTGCAACTTGCCATTCAGCATGACGGTCATGACCGGTGGTACCTGGAGGCATTGGGTACCGGTGCCGATGGTCAATGGGATCGTTTTCTTGGTGAATACCTTGCGAAGATGAAGGAGCCACTGAAATCAGATGGCGCGCGCGATATCATCTGGCGGTCGAGAACAAGCCTGGCTCTTCCGTATCTCGCATTGCTGGCAGGAGATAAAACTGTACCTATCGCCCAACGATTGAGATATTTCCGTGCGTTTGATTTCAACAAGGGTCCTCAAAAATCAGCGGGTCTGCTTGGCATTCTCGAAAAAGCAGATGAACAGGATACGGCTGTACGTAAGCTTGTACTTAATCACCTTGACGAATCAGCAGTGAAAACTTCCCCTGTTGCACAAACAGAATTGAAAAATTTACTCGCTGCTATGTCGTCTGCTCCGGGTGACGAATACATTGAGCTTATCCGTCGATACAATGTAAGAACCGAAAATGACAACCTGCTGAAGCTTGCAATTGCAAAGCCGGATCGCTCGCTTGGCAAGAATGCAGCGGGACTGCTGTTCAAACTAAATGGCCTTCCGCTTATTTGGAATACAATAAAGGGCAAAGACACGCTTCAACAAAAACAACTGCTGGGCGCAATTGGTAGTGTAGGTTCTACGGAGACTGTTGACCTTCTGCAGAAGCTTGCCCTCTCAAAAGAGTACGGAACCTATATCAATCAACAAGCGGCGATGCGTGTAGGCAATAGCTGGTCGGGCGAAGAACGTGTGCTCACCATTCTGAAGCAGAAAAAAGTGCCGCCAGCGCTTGTCCCTTTTGTTGTAAAAAGTGTTAGCGGCGCCTGGCGTGGATCAGTACGCAATGAAGCCGCATCATACCTTCCTGATGATGGAAAAAGCAATTCGGGTCCTGCGGCGCCAACTATGGCGGAGCTCGCTTCGTTGCCAGGAGATCGGAATGCCGGCCGGGAAGTATATAAATCATATTGTGCAACCTGTCATGTAGCTGAAGGTGGCGGTTATGAATTTGGCCCGGCCCTGAGTGAGATTGGAACAAAACTTCCTAAAGAAGCTTTGCTGGAAGCCATAGTACATCCTTCTGCAGGCATTGGCTTCGGATATGAAGGCTGGATGATAAAGATGAAAGATGGTTCCGCAAACTCAGGGATTGTGAAAAGTAAAACTGAAACGGATATTGACATGGTGATGCCCGGCGGAAACAAAAAAAGCATCAAGACAAGTGATATCGACGCCATGCAGGAGCTTAAAACTTCCATGATGCCAGAGGGTTTGTATAAAGGTTTTTCGAAACAGGATATGAGCAACCTTCTTGAATACCTCGCGGGTATGAAAAGAAAATAATTCCGGCAAAAGCATTAGTTTTAGCGCGTAAACACGGAGTTTACCAAAACCCTTATAACTGCCAATCGTGCAAGACATTGCTCAGATAAAACTTCCTGTTTCGTCTTGTAACGGAATATTGTTGCATAGCGCAAGGCTCGCGCATATTGCAGGCCCTCCATAAAATACTTAAGATTTTACCTCGCATAAGGCGAGTGCATATACATCGATTGTACTTATGTATTATTAAATCATGATCCTTGATCACCAAAGTATCAGGATTCTTTTGCCGCTATATTTTTGTCATCTTTTTTATCAGTTCTAGAACTAAAACTTAACAAATGAGAAAATGCTTTTTATCGAAAAGCGGTCTGAACCTATTGGTCGCAGCAACGATGGGCGCAGGATTCTTTTTCATGCCGGAGTTTGCATCTGCAGACACGCCATCGGGAAAAAGATCTGCTGTAATCGACCGGACAATTACCGGAACCATTCGTGACTCCACAAACTCAGGACCATTGGTCGGCGCAACCATCAGTATCAAAGGCGGTACACAAAGCGTTACAACAGATGAGAAGGGCGCATTTTCAATCACTGTTCCGGACGACAATACCGTATTGCAAATAAGTTTTGTCGGCTATACCACCCGTGAGATTATGGTAGGTGATCGCACTCGTCTCGATCTGACGCTTACATCGAACTCAGCAGATCTTGCGCAGGTAGTGGTAGTTGGTTATGGTACACAAAACAAAAAAGATATTACCGGTGCGGTTAAGTCGGTTAAAGCAGAATCTTTTAACCGAGGTATAATTAACTCTCCCCAGGAATTGTTACAGGGTAAGGTTGCGGGTGTGAATGTTACTTCTGCAAGTGGTGAACCAGGTGCCATACAGGGTATAACAGTACGCGGGCCGGGTGGTGTTCGTACAGGAAGTACTCCATTATTTGTAGTAGATGGTCTTCCGCTGGACAACTCAACTACCGGCGGTGGCGATCCGTTGAACTTCATAAATCCACAAGACATCGAATCGATGGATGTTTTGAAAGATGCTTCTGCCACCGCAATCTATGGATCACGCGGAGCGAATGGCGTCATTATTATCACAACCCGTAAAGGTAAGGCAGGCACATCCTCACTTGGATTCTCATCCAGCGTTGGCTTCTCAACACTTGCGCGCGCGATACCGGTGTTATCAGCATCAGAGTTCCGGACAGAAGTTCCAAAGCTTGGTGGTCAGTTAGACGACGGTAAAGGAAACACTGACTGGCAGGATGAGATCACACGCACGGCTGTTACAACAAACAATAACCTGACGTTAAGTGGAGGTGCAAACAAGCTGACATATTATGCGTCTTTTGGAGCACAACAACAACAGGGTATTCTTAAGAACAATGACTTGTCTAGATATTCAGGAAGATTCAATGCAAGTCAGAAGTTCCTCGACGATCGCCTGACCGTTGACGTTAACCTGAATGTTGCGAACACCAAAAATGAAAGACCACTTATTCAAAACATGGTCGGTGATGCATTAGCAAACAACCCAACGTACCCGGCATACCTCGCAAACGGCAGCCCGGCGGTGTACCAGTTGTTCAATAATCCACTGCTTACACTTGACCTCGACAAAGACGTAACAACTATTACACGGGTGCTTGGTTCTATCTCACCTTCACTCCGTATTGTAAAGGGTCTTGTTTACCGGCTGAATTTTGGCGTTGATTATTCTACTTCTACACGTGATGTGCAGGCATTGCCCTTTGCACAACCACAAAGGCTTGGAAGATTAGATACTTACAACAACCTGAACAAGAACCGCCTGATAGAGAACTACCTCACGTATAATTTTAAGAGTGGAAATCATGACTTCAGTGTTCTGGGTGGACATTCCTATCAAAAAGTTTTCCTGCAATCGAGAGCAACGAGCATTAACACATTTCCAATAGGTGGTGTTGAGCCGATCTACAATCCCGGCACAGGCCAGGAACTTACGCTCGCCAACAACCGGCCAATTGGTACTGCAGTGATAAATGAGTTACAATCATTTTTTGGCCGTGTTACTTACCAGTACAACAGTAAATATCTGTTTACTGCAAATTTCCGTGCCGACGGCTCTTCAAAATTCGGCGAGAACAACAAGTATGGTTACTTCCCATCATTCTCATTGGGCTGGAAGATTTCTGAAGAAACCTTCATGCAAAATACCGGCTTCACTAATCTTAAGCTTCGCGCCGGATGGGGTCTTACCGGCAACCAGGAAATTCCATCAAAGATTACACAGGAGTTGTATCAATCAACAACTACAGGTACAACAAGCTATCCATTATTCCCTACAGGTGGATATCCATCTGGTATAGCGCCGGTGAGATTTGCAAATCCTGATATTCAGTGGGAAGTTTCCACACAAACAAACGTTGGTCTTGACTTCGGATTCCTGAAAGGTGAACTGAATGGATCAATAGATGTCTTTAGAAAAGTGTCAAATAACATTCTTCTCGAAGTGGTTCCGCGCGATCCTGTTGCGCCCGTATCAAGATACTGGACGAATGTTGAAGACATGGAAATCACAAACAGTGGTTTAGAAATAGATCTTGATTATCGCCACAAAGTTTCGAAGAACATTTCATTCGGTGTTGGTGGTAACGTGACCTTTCTTGATAACAACGTAGAGAATTCGCCATACACTGTAATTCCATCAGGGTCTGCATCCGGGGCCGGACTTACTTCGGCGACCATCAACGGATACATAAATGGTCAGCCTATCGGAACATTCTATATGCAGGAATTTACAGGATTCAATGCTAACGGTATCAGCAGTTATCTTGATAATGATAAGGATGGTATTGTGACCGATAAGGACCGTATCTCTGCAGGTTCGGCTCTGCCAAAAGTGATTTATAGTTTCTTTGGAAACTTTAGTTATAAGGGCTTTGATCTGAATGCAAACTTCAACGGCGTGTCTGGCAATAAGATCTACGATAACACTGCCAACTCACTCTTTTCAAAAGTGAGATTATCGAAAAATCTCAATGTAACGCGCGAGTCGATATCAAGCGCGCCTGAAGCTGTGACCAATGCCGCACCAGTCAGCACCCGCTTCCTGAAGGATGGTTCATTCCTGAGATTAAACAATCTTTCTCTCGGATATTCATTCAACACTGCCGGTTTAGGTATTGGAACCTGGGTGAAGGGACTGAGGTTATCAGTTACCGGTCAAAACCTTTTCGTTGTTACAAAATACGATGGTTACGATCCTGAGGTCAACACCGACCGCACAGTCAATGGCATCTCTTCTTACGGTATTGATTACTTAAGTTATCCGAAAGCGAAATCACTCATTTTTGGATTAAACGTTACATTTTAAAAACCCACTACATGAAAAAGAAAATATTAAGCCTGATGCTGATGGGTTCTTGCATCGCGGCAATAAACAGTTGTACAAAATTAGATGAGACCGTTCTTGATGAAGCATCGGTAGCAGGTTTAACAGACAAACAAATTGCAGAAGGTGTGATAGCGCCGGTGTATGCAATTCTGCCGAGCACCTTTCAACATACAACCTACTTCACTTTACAGGAAATTTCAACGGATGAAGCAATCCTGCCTTATCGTGGTGGTACGGACTGGGGTGATAATGGAATCTATCTTGCCATGCACAGGCATGAAACAACCAGTACTGATCCAAATGTGCGGGCTACCTGGGATTTTATTTTCCAGGGCGCATCAAGAGCACTAACAGCAATCGTTGAATTATCTGCCAATGATGATCCGAGTGCGCCTTTATTGCTTGCTGAAGCCAGGGGTATGCGTGCATATTATCAAATGCTGGCGCTTGACCTTTTTGGAGTCGTCTTCGTTAAAGATGATCCAAAAGTAACTTCAACAGTCATCCGCGGACAGGAAGCAATTGATTATATCAAGACTGAATTGCTTGCAGTTGAACCGGTTCTTACAAATACGACCGGACCAGGAAGGCTTACAAAGGCTGGTGTTTGGGGCTTGCTGGCACGTCTGCATCTTAACTCGGCTGTATACCGCGATCGCTATGCGGCCAGTTTTACCTTTACAAAGGAGGACATGGACAAAGCGGTTGAATACTGCGATAAGATCATTTCTTCCGGACAATACGCCTTGGCAGCAGAATATTTCTCACTGTTCAATGATAATAATCACACAAACAAAGAATTAATCTTTGCAGTTGATCAGCGTTCGGATCTGAATGGTCATAATCGTATGGCTTATTTTTCTCTTTCAGGCGATCAGTTTCCATTGCCTGCGTACACCGGTGCAAATGGAACGGATGGACCTGGTATTACTCCTGACTTCTACCGCACATGGGTAAACGCTAACACACCCGTTGACCCGGCAGCAGCTGATCCTCGCTTCTACAAAGAGAACCTGAAAATTTATACCACAGGTATCGACACTTGTGTAGCCGCAGCCGATTTTAATGTTAACCGCGGCATACTTCGTGGGCAGCAATACGGTTTGATCAGGAAGAATGGGGTATTCTTAAAATGTGCTGACGGAAGAATGAAAGTGGGACCACTATTCAACGATACAAGAAATCGTCCAACGTTACCAGTAAACTTTACTGAACAGATCAATTATACTGTTGCAGGAAGTGATTATAATACCGGCTACCGCGTTGAAAAATACGAGTTCAGTAAGACTTCGGTAAGCGGTAGAAACTTCGGTGAGCATGATATCGTTATACTCCGCCTGGCCGACGTGTACCTGATGCGCGCTGAAGCGAAATTGAGAAGGGGTGATGCGGCAGCAAGTGCGCTTGCTGATGTAAATATCATCCGTGCAGCAAGAACGGCTACCACACCGGCGAAACCACTTGTATCACTTGACCTTGACATTCTTTTCCGCGAAAGAGGATTTGAATTGTATTGGGAATGTGTGCGTAGAACCGATATGATCCGTTTTGGTAAATATGAAGGCACCTGGACAGAAAAGAGCAACGCGGATAAGAACAAACGCGTGTTTCCAATTCCGCAAACGGCAATTGACGGTGCGTCAATCCTGCCAGGTTACCTTGTTCAAAACCAGGGTTACTAATTGGCAGTTTGAATTTGATGATGTGATGTAAATGCAATCAAGCGATGTAAATGTAGTGTTGCGATGTAAATGCACTCCTTTACAATTAATATCTTGATAGATTTTCTTAACTTCCTTTTATAAGGGGTGACGTTCGAACCCGAACGATCACCCCTTTTTTTATCTAAACAATCTAATCGACATGAAGAAGTGTTTATACCTGTTATTGTTTGTTTCCCACATTGCATTTACACAAACGTCGCTACCAGTCAGCACTCCGGAGGCTGAGGGCGTTTCATCAGCTGCAATCAATTCTTTTCTCACTGCAATGTCAAATTCAAAACACGAACTGCATGGATTTGTGTTTCTCAGACATGGGAAGGTTATTGCCGATGCGTGGGCGAAACCATATGCAGATTCACTGAAGCATACAATGTATTCGACTAGTAAAAGTTTCACCTCTACTGCCATCGGTTTTGCGGTTAGTGAGCAAAAAATAAAGGTGACTGATAAGGTGATCTCCTTTTTCCCGGACCAGGTACCTGCAGAGGCCAGTGAATTCCTGAAAGCACTTACCATCCGCGACTTGCTTACGATGACGGTCGGCCATCCTAAAGATCCTACCGGCGATATTTTTGGTAAGACTGACTGGGTTCGTTCGTTTCTTGCACTGCCAATCACAGATACACCAGGTACCAAATTCCTGTATAATTCGATGGCAACCTTCATGCTTTCTGCCATTGTTCAGAAAGTGACCGGTCAAAAAGTGATTGACTATCTTGAACCAAGGTTATTTAAGCCTCTTGGCATTGTTAATAAAGACTGGGAGACAAATCCCGAAGGAATTAATACGGGTGGATGGGGATTGCGCATCACCGCAAATGATATGGCAAAGTTTGGTCAGCTATATCTTCAAAAAGGAAAATGGAATGGCAGGCAACTACTGCCGGAAAGCTGGGTGCAGGAAGCAAGTACCGCGCATATTCAGCAGAACCCAAAAGCAAATGCCGCGGAGCGCGCTAAGAGTGATGACATGCAGGGTTATGGATACCAGTTCTGGCGTAGCCGTTTCAATAGCTACCGGGCAGACGGCGCTTTTGGTCAATATATCCTGATCTTTCCTGAGCTGGATGCTGTGATCGCCTTTAGCAGTGAGTCGCCGGCGATGCGGGATGAGCTTAATGTTGTGTGGCAGCACCTGTATCCCGGAATTAAAAAAAATGCACTTCCTGCGAATCCCAACGCGGTCTCAGCTTTGGAAAAAACAGAAAGTTCCCTCGGGATCCGGCCGTTCAAAGTAGCTGCTGATTCAGCTAATATAATGATCACTCCTGCGCCGATAACCGCGACCTCATTCAAACTGAAAAAAAATCAAAAAGGTTTAGATAGCATTTCCTTCGACATTAAGAAAGAAACAATAACAATAACTCTTAATGGGTCAGCGAACACTGCACCACTAATTTTTGGCAGGCAGGAGTGGGTTTACAACATCACCGACCTCAAACCGCCGGCGCTCACCGCAGGTGCTGCAAATAGCTTGAAAGGACTACCAGCGTTCAAAGTCGCAGGCCGCTTTCGGTGGAAAGATAAAAATACGGTTGAGTTAATACTTCAGTATGTTGAAAGTGCGCATCACGAGAGCTGGACTTGCTATTTCAAGGACGGTACCTTTAAACTTGAAGTGAGAAATAGTATTATGACGATGAATGGTGACAGGATAGATGAAACGATCTTGCAGCAATAATCTGTTTCCATAGCATCCACCCGATAAAGCAGGTTGCAAGAAACTATGGCGTCGAAATGAATGGCGCGTTCTTGCAATCTGTTTGTTTTACTACCACGCTTCGGTCAAAGGTTAAGGCCGACAGATTACGGAAGATCATCCTTCCCTGGTTATCTTCAACATCCCCAAATCCTTCAATCATTTCATCTCCGTGTTTAAGGAAAACGACCTGCCTGATAGAACTGGTTCCTTCCGACTTAAATGTGTAATCAGCAACAAGTGTATCTCCCATCATTACACCTTCTATCGTGCCTGTGTTTAAATCTTTTTCATTAAATTTATAAAAGAGATCACCATTCACACTACTGTCACTTTGCGTAAAGCTTAAAACAACGGTGTCTTTATTAGTGATGCCTACGAAACATGTTTTTGTTCCGCTTACACCACTTGTATTTCCCCGATCAATCGTGTTTAGTGATATTGTGTCTCCATTCGAACCGGGAGCACCCTCACCTGTATTTGCCGGCTTATCGCCACACGATATCATACCAACTAAGGAAGCGGTGATCAATCCGGATAAAAGTATCTTAAACATAGAGGTGATTTTATAAGTGATAATAGGTGTTGTGATTTTAATCCAGCCAGCTTCATCGTTGCTTGATTGTTCTGGCAATTTCACCGAACACAAGGGGCAAAAGTAATATTTTAACTACATCTTTGCAGCGTACAATTTCTGTATTAACAACTACCGTTTACCACCTATGGATATCCGCAAAGCCATCGCCATTAAAACATCGATCTCAGATACTTTATTACACAAGGATTCAAAGCATACACAAACGTTTCACTTCGGAGGCAAGGTTGTTCTTTCAACGCGATCACGACTTCAGCCGCTGATGACGAATGTCAACGGAATCGGGGTGAGTGAAAAACCGGACGGTGAATCTGTTATCAAAATCCTCACACGAAATAAATCAGATAAGGATTTTACATTGATAAGCGATTACTTCGGCATCAGGCGTACAGATCTCATCATACAGCGTGTTGGAAAGATAAAAATGAGAAGCAAGACGCAAACAATGAATCGCAATAGCCCGCAACGAATACTTGCCGGCGCTTCTTGCGGACATTTTAAAACCACGGCAGGAACTCTTGGATGTTATGTAAAAGACAACGAAAACAGGATTTACATGCTGAGTAACAATCACGTCCTCGCAAATATTAATAATGGAAACTGGGACGATGCAATACTTCAGCCAGGTGCGCTTGATGGTGGAAAGCTGTCAAAGAACAGGGTAGCCGGACTGGCGTATTATGTGTTGCTTGAGCCGAACACCGCGAATATTTGTGATGCTGCGATTGCACTTGTAGATAAGGGTGTTTCCATCGATCCTCTGATCGGGGGCAAGATAAAAGTGCAGGGCACAACAGCACCCGAAATCAAAATGAAGGTTGAAAAATTTGGCAGGACTACGGGTCATACTGTAGGAGCAATTACGACGCGTAATCTTGATCTCAAGGTGGACTTCGAAGGCATGGAATTGGAATTTGTGAATCAATTTGAAATAAAGGGAAGAAGGAAAATGTTTTGCGATGGTGGTGATTCGGGGTCACTCATTCTTCAAAGAGAAACAGGCAAGGCTGTGGGCTTACTGTTCGCCGGGACTGAAGATGGCACCACCTTTGCAAGTCCCATCAAGCCGGTGCTTGGTACATTTTCTGTAAAAATCATGTAATTTTATTCCATGCGTATCACAGAGGCGAAGCGGAAATTGTTCAATGAGTTGAAGTCCTCCCAGGGAGTGACCGGTGCCGGAATCAAAGAGAAGAATGGCGCAGAGTACATTGTAATATATCTCACAAAACCTAAGACTCATCTTGGCTTGAAGATCCCTGCTGAATACAAAGGGAATAAGGTGGTAACGATGGTCATGAAGATGCCGAAAGCTATGTAGCCTTTAGCAATAAATCAACCTCCTCATAACCTGTGGGATAAACTATTTTCCGCGCGTTCGCACCAGCATCCAGCAATGCTTTTACGGAATCAGGGCTGCGCCTGTGCATCCAATAGGAGTTGATGCAGGCTTTGACCGCCAATGCCAGCGGTGTTTCTCCTTTGGCATCAGCCTCATCAACTACAGAACCTTTTTCAACCAGGAGTTTTACGACCTGGGGGTATCCAAGCCAGGCCGCCACGTGAATGGGGAGGCTGCCTTTTGGTATTTGGTAATAAGGATCCCCTTCTTCATAGCGGCTGTTTACCGGGATACCGCAATGTATTAAACAACCTATTCCTTCAACATTGCCGGCAGCAGCGAATCTTGCCAGGAGATAGCCACCGACTTGCTTGATCTGGGCGGGGAGCTCCGGCATAGTTTGAATAAGATTCATCACCTCCTTGTTTGATCCGAGGGCACAAGCCGCAATCAGTTGATCTTTTCCCGCAAGTGCTATGTCGAAATCCTTACTTTCCAGTAGTCTCAAAACATCCCCTCTTCCTTCGCTTGCTGCATGTGCCATAGCGCTAAAATCATTCTGCACAACGTAAGGGTCAGCACCAAAATCAATCAGAAGTTTTATTATATCAATATGATTTATCCGTAAAAGCGCATGATGTAATGGATAAACATTGTTCCAGCGGCCGTTCGGGCTAACGCCTTTTTCGAGCAGGTATTTCACTCCTTCCAGGTCGTGCAGGTCATGCTTGCGGATCAGCATTAGTGTTAAATGTTCTTCGGTGATCTGACCGGTCTCTACCAGCACCTTCATCGCATCGTTATCATATGTTTCGGGTGAATGGTATACGGCTTCCACATCGTTCGGATCCGCTCCGTATCGTATCAGCAGACTTGTGAGTTTGGCATTATGTGCAACGCCGGCAACTCCATAGAGAGGCGTTTCATATTCAGGATATGGCCCTGCTGTGGTAAAGCCTGCATTAACATCGGCACCGGCATCAATAAGCATCTGCGCTGCCGCCAGGAAATGATCTTCACTGATCGCACCGAATCTCAGGTATTTGGAAAGTCCGAGCAACGTAAGTGCATTGGCCCCGTATGCCTGTGCCAGCGATTTTACAGATGAAGGATCGACCTCTGAAAATCGTTTTATCGCTTCTGCATTCCCGAGCACCGCTGCAGTGTGGATGCTTTTTTCCGCGAGTTCGGGATAACGGATCAACAGTTGCTCCGCTTGTTCCAAACTACCATGCCAGGTAGCGGCGATAAGAAATTGCTTTTCTATTTCCGGCGTTGCCATTTGCTAAAGTTCAGTAGAAGACACCAGAATATTGACACTATTTTAATTACGCTGTTGCAAAAAATTCATTCATTATGACTTGTATACGCAGTTATTGCAACCACCTTGCAGTCTCAGATTTGCCCTTTGTAAACGATTGGGCTAATTTATTGTTTTATATAGCAACTGGATATGAATATGGCAAGTAAGAGTAATGCAATACCCGGTGAAAAAGGGGTAACGCTACATGACGGTGCAGCCAATAACAAGGAGAAGCGACCTGATGAACGATCTGATGGCGGAGATCATAAGATTGAGGAAGACATCGATGATCAAGCTCGCGATGATCAGGATCACGTCGGGCACGGTCATGTAGGGCACGATCACGACAGTCACGATCATGATGGGCATACTCACGGTGCTGCTACGGGTTGGAAAGCGCATTGGGATCTGATATCTGCATTTATCATTTTAGCTATCCTGCTGATTTTGCGCTACGGCTTTGCCATCGAATTGCCAAAAACCATTTCTCTTGTCATTAATCTTATTGCCTACATACTGGCAGGAAGAAGTGTGCTGAACCTTGCATTCAGGAAGGCAATACGCGGCGACATTTTCAATGAATTTGTGTTGATGACAGTGGCCACGATCGGCGCATTTATCATTGGCGAATTTGAAGAAGGTGTTGCCGTGATGGTTTTTTACCAGATTGGCGAGTGGTTCCAGGATAGTGCTGTGAACAGGGCAAAGACAAGTATCAAAGCTTTGCTCGACATCAGACCGGAAATGGCAACGGTGATCCGTGATGGTAAGCCGACAGTGGTTCCTCCCTCCGCAATTGCTGTGGGAGAACTGATCGAGCTAAAACCAGGAGAGAAGCTGGCACTTGATGGCGAATTAGTGTCGGCGAACGGATCGTTTAACACTGCAGCTCTTACAGGTGAAAGCACACCTGATACCAGGCAAGCCGGCGCCATGGTGTACGCCGGCATGATAAACCTTGAAACAGTGTCACAGGTTCGCGTGCAATCGCTCTTTAAGGATAGCAAATTGAGTGGCATACTATCAATGGTGCAGGATGCGACGGCAAGAAAATCGCAAACCCAGTTATTCATCAGCAGGTTTGCAAAAATCTATACGCCAATCGTTTTCTTTCTCGCTCTTGCTGTTTGCCTCGCCCCTTATTTTTTTGTAGATGAATATGTATTCAACGTATGGTTCTACCGTGCTCTTGTATTCCTTGTGATAAGTTGTCCATGCGCATTAGTCGTATCCATCCCCCTGGGTTATTTTGGAGGTATTGGCCTCGCCTCAAGAAACGGTTTACTTTTTAAAGGTGGCAACTTCCTTGACGTGATGGCAAAAGCCGACACCATTGTGATGGATAAGACCGGCACTCTTACTGAAGGCATATTTGCTGTTCGCCAGGTGATAACGACCACTAAACCCGAAAATGAATTTATCAGAATTGTTGCGGGGATAGAATCAAATTCAACGCATCCGGTTGCAAAAGCGATAGTCAGCTATGCAAGCCAAACTGACAAATCATCTAATGATCATAACGGGCTTTCTACTCAAGGTATCGACCACGCCGGTTCGCCTGTAAAGATCAGTGATCTGAAAGAGATTGCCGGACAGGGCATCAGCGCAAGGGTACAGGACCAACAAGTGCTTGTTGGAAATCTTAAGCTGCTGAAAGAAAACCAGGTTTTATATCCTGCTGAGCTGAATGACATTGTTGAAACAGTCGTGATCGTTGCCATCGGAGGCAAGTATGAGGGATATATCACCATAGCAGATAAAATTAAGAGTGACGCTGCCGCAGCTATCGTTGAGATGCACAAACTTGGTTTAAAAACCGTGATGTTATCGGGTGATAAGGAAGCTGTTGTTGCAAAGATCGCAGGGGAACTGGGCATAGATAATGCTTACGGAGGTCTGTTACCCGAGAATAAGGTGGAGCAGGTGCAGAAGCTGAAAGACCAGGGAAGGAAAATTGTTTTTGTAGGAGATGGTGTCAACGATGCGCCGGTAATTGCGCTGGCTGATGCCGGTATCGCGATGGGTGGTCTGGGCAGTGACGCGGCCATAGAGACCGCAGATATTGTCATTCAAAATGATCAGCCTTCCAAAATAGTTTCAGCAATAAGAGTTGGACAGATAACACGTAGTGTCGTGTGGCAAAATATAACTATTGCAATGATCGTAAAACTGGTAGTTCTTGCACTGGGGGCCGGTGGCATTGCAACATTATGGGAAGCCGTAATTGCCGATGTTGGTGTTGCGCTTCTTGCCATTCTTAACGCTACAAGGATTCAATATAAAACCCTATAGAAGAAGCCAGGCTGTATTCACGAAGCGAAGAAAACAAAACCTGGTTTTCCTGAGATAAAGAATTTGGATTCCGATTTTATCTGGATCTAAACGGAATGATCATCCGACGATACGGCTTTGAGGTAGAAAAATCACGAACGTTGCGCCCTGCCCGGCTTCAGACTCAGCGGCAATGATACCACCATGATTTCTCACAATCTTCCGGCAGTATGTGAGCCCCACACCTGCGCTTGTTAATGTCGGGTCATAATCCAACTTCGCAAAGATGTCAAAGATCTTTTCGAGTTGCGGTTTAACAATGCCAACGCCATTATCCGAGATCCTGATCTCAGTATAATCTGCCGTTGTAAAATTTGGGTCGAGCTCCCTGTATGAATCGGGATGGGCTATCGATGATGTAATTTCAATCTCCGGGTTCGCACCTGGTTTTGAAAATTTGAGAGCGTTGGTAATGAGATGATAGAATAGCTGTTCCATCTGAAGTGTAACTGCGTTGATAACCGGCAATTTTCCGATTGAGATACCCGCAGTCTTTTCTGTTATCTGCTTCTGCAGTTGACTACAAACATCAGTCACCACCTTGTTAAGATCCACTTCTTCGGAAATTTCAATAGCCTGGTCAAGTTCAGAAAGTCCTGAGAGATCGTTCACCATCATTGAGAACTGCTGCGCATTCTGATTAATTTTTTCCGCATAGACCTTTACTTTTTCTATGTCGTTCCTGGTACTTGCGTCAGTTACAATGCTGCTGAATACACGTAGTTTTCGAAGAGGCTCCTGTAAATTATGTTTTGATATGAACCTATACTGCCTGTTTTCATCTTTCGTTTCAGACAACTGTTTATCCAATGCCCTGATAGCAACATTACTTTCCTCGAGCCGTTCGAGGCTTTCAAGGTGAAACGCGATCAACTCTGCAAACAGGTTGAACATTGCTGTTGTTTTCGTATTTTTTAGTAAGGCAGGTTTGGGATCTATCGCGCATAAAGTTCCAAACAGCTCTCCCGACTTTAGCACGATAGGAACGGAGATGTAGCTTTGAAACCCATACATAGCAGGAGTATGATGCCCACAAAACTCGGGATCTTTTTCAACATGATCAATGACAACTGGCTGCCTGGTAGACCTTATCTCATTGCAGATCGTCGTCTCCAGTGTCAGCTCACCGCCGGGTTTTAGTCCGAAATCAATTTCATCGCGGACGCTGCATGCAACCCAGCTTTCATTAGTCACACGCGCCACAGCGGCAAAACCCATCCCTGTAGTGTTACAAACAACTTCCAGAATTGTCGGGACGATCGAAATCTGCTTTACCCTCTCAATATCCTTTAAGATATTTTTGTTATACATGGTGTTACCGAATTTACTTATTAAAAGAATGCGGCCGATGTGAACCGTGCTTTTAACAAGATTGTTGAAGTGTTGTTATGTTAAAATTTTGCTTCGGATGGCTGTGACCGTTACCAGGTGTAACAAGCTGGTTTTTAATACATAGCCTCCAAATTGGTTCCTGATCGGGCTGAGCAATTGTGAAAGCCGTTGGTTCGGGATATTCACATTTGTTTTATTCAGCGGGATGCAAATGTATCATGACCATCAGGAGACTCAGGTAAATGTTTTTAAACGCCAGGGGCCGGGCTTCGGCATGAAATGCAAGTTCTGATACGCAAACTGGCACCTCTGATGAGTGCAGTTTTTTAATTCCCGAAAATAATAAACTTTAAATTTATATATTTAACAAGTCATATAACTATGACGACTGCTTGAAGAAACTAATTGCCATACTACTGCTCTCTTTGCACCTGTTTAATATGGCAGGCTATATGTTTATATTTGGATATCTGAACATTCAGTCTTCCAGGCAAATCTCCCGGCAAATCGATTCGAACAATTACAATGAAGATGACCTTGTAGAGATCAAGGTAGCCCTGCACTTACCATATCAATCAACTATGAGTGATTATGAGTTGCATAGCGGTGAAATTACAATTGCCGGAAGTCATCATAATTATGTTAAGCGGAAAATTTCCGGTGATACCCTTTACCTGCTCTGCCTTCCGAATCGTGAGAAGGATAAACTGCAGGTGGCTGAGACGAACTTTAATAAAAATACCAACGACTTTGATGTATCATCAAAGAAAGAGTCTTCGATGAAAAAGGCACCTGTTTCCGCTGATTATCATCATGACCTCATTGCCCAGGAACTTCTTCATCCAATAACAACACCTGCAGTCACTGAGGAACATCATTCAGCTGCTTTACTCCAGGCTTTTACAGAGTTTCCAGGCAAGCCGCCCGAGTCGAATAGTTGATATCGTCATCTATTTACTCACTTAACAAAAAAGGCTATGCCATACATTCCGGTACAGGAACATCTTCCTGGTATCACCGGCTTGCTTGAGTTCCGGCAGGATACAGCAAGACCGATACGTGATCTAACTCAATTCTTATTACGCGGACCTAACACACTCACTGAAGCTGAGCGTGAGCTTATTGCAACGGCAGTTTCCGCAGGCAACGATTGTACCTTCTGCACAACAGCGCACAAAGCAGCTGCTGATAAGCTTCTCGGCGAATCAGATACATCTTCTGCGGTACTGCAGAACATACATACAGCCCGGCTTTCAGACAAAATGAAAGCGCTGTTGACTATTGCTGTAATGACAGGTCAGTCAGGAAGCAGCGTAACACCGGAAGCCATCGAAGATGCAAAAAAGGCTGGCGCTTCCGATGTGGAGCTTCATGATACGGTTCTGATTGCTGCACTGTTCTGTTTGTATAACCGGTATGTTGACGGACTTGGTACAGATTTGCCAAAGGACGCGGCCTATTATGATATGCTCGCAAACCGATTGGTAAATGTTGGCTACGTGAGGCCGCCACAAGGCTTTGCGCCACCCGTAAACACAGAGCAAGGCAAATCAGCGCAAGGCGAATCAGCGCAAGTTCAAACAACTAACTCTTAACTTCTTTTAATCTCATACATGAAATATCTTTTTGCGCTTATCACAGCGCTTGCATTCACTTATGCAGTAAACGGGCAGGACCAGAGGCTGACCGGCACCATCACTGATCGCACGAATAAAGAACCGGTTTCCAGTGCCAGTGTTACCGTGAAGGGAAAAACAAATGGCACCATTTCAAACGAAAAAGGTTCCTTCACACTTTCCGTATCAAAAATCAAATTGCCATTCACTATTATCATTTCTTCAGCAAGCTATGCTGATCAGGAGCTCGAAGTGACATCGCTGAGTGCACCCTTAAACATCTCTCTTGAACAAAAATCCGCGTTGAATGAAGTTGTAATATCGGCCTCGAGGGTTCGGGAAAGCATTCTTCAATCACCGGTAAGTATCGAGAAGATGAATTACCAGGCGGTCAAAGAGACCCCGTCACTAAGCTTTTACGATGGCCTTCAAAGCCTCAAGGGTATGGAGATGTATACTGTTGGTCTTGGTATGAAGACAGTGAATACACGAGGATTCAACGGTACATCTAACGCAAGATTTCTTCAACTGATAGATGGCATCGATAATCAGCCACCGGGACTGAATTTTCCACTTGGAAATCTTTTTGGTGTTTCAGACATTGATGTGGAGAGCGCAGAGCTCATCCCCGGCGCCGCTTCCGCTTTGTATGGCCCCGCCGCTTTTAATGGTATGTTGAGCATTCAAACAAAAGATCCTTTCAAATACCAGGGATTATCGGTTCATTTAAAAACGGGTGTTAATCATGTTGATGAAGATTTTGCCAATCCACATGGCGTGAATGATATAGCGATCCGTTATGCGAAGGCCTTCAATGACAAGTTTGCATTCAAAATAAATATCGGCTATTTCAATGGGCTCGACTGGTATGCTAACAACTACACAGATATCAGTGCCGGAACCCCACCAGCAAACCGCGGACCTAAAAACCCCGGACGCGATGCCTTGAATATATATGGCGATGAAGTCTCAAGAACGCTACCGGGTATTGGTCTGGTCGCCCGAACCGGTTATGAAGAAAAGGACCTTATGAACTATAACACTTACAGTTTCAAAACAAACGGTTCGCTTCATTACAAAATCAATAACAATCTCCGTTTAATTTACCAGTATAATCGTGCGCAGGCACTGGCTGGATTTACAAGTAGCGCGCGTATGAATGTTAATGGCTTCGTACTTCAGACACACCGTCTTGAACTAAGAAGCAATAACTCCTTTATTCGTGTCTACAGTTCTGCTGAAACCTGTGACAACGGGTATAACACGAGAACACTTGGCCAGTTCCTCAACCGGTATTGGGTAAAAGGTCTTGATGGCAATACTGTTGCTCCATCTGCAGCAGACAATACGTGGTTCACAAGATATTCTTCGGCGTTTAATGGCGGTATAAGCGGCGTAACCGCAGCAGATCATACCGCTGCCCGCGCTTTCGCAGATCAGGGAAGACTTGTACCCAATACCGATGCCTTCAACCAGGCAAAGGATGCTATTACAAAACAATATGGCACCCAGGGTGCTGGCATTTTCAGTCATAACAAATTTTATCATGCAGACGGGCAGTATGAGTTCAATACTATTAAGGTGGTTGATCTTCTTGCCGGCGCAAGCTTCCGTTATTATGACATGCATACAAACGGAACGCTGATAGATGATAAAAATCAGAAGATAACGATCAAGGAATATGGTGCATTTATACAGGCTGCAAAGCGACTTTTAAATGACAAGCTGAAATTGACTGCATCGCTGCGTTATGATAAAAACGAGAACTTCGATGGCAGCTTTACACCGCGTTTCTCAGGCGTTTACAATGTGATTAAAAACCATTACATCCGTGCATCTTTTCAAACAGGTTTCAGAAATCCAACACCGATCGATCAGTATATTAAATTAAATGCCGGCCCGATAACCATCCTTGGCGGGGTGCCTGATAACAGCAAAGGCATGAATGTGTATGAGAATTCCTTTACATCTGCATCTGTTGCTCAATTCAGTGCCGCCTATGCCGCTTCAATGGCTGCAGGTGGAAAAACACAGGCCCAGGCTATTGACGCTAATAAGCAATTGCTTGTAAAATCGAATTATCCTTACATCAGCCCCGAGAAGCAAAATGCTTTTGAAGTGGGTTATAAAGCCGTTGTTGGCAGCCATCTTCTTATAGATGTGAATTATTACTATAGCAGGTATACAAACTTCATCTTAAATGCGGTTGTTGTTCGGCCGCAGAATACTATTCTTCAAAACAATACCATTAATGCTGCTGCCGCTGCCGACATACTAAACGGTGGCACTCAGAACTTCCAGTTGTATACCAACGCAGAAGACAAGGCCTCAGCTCAGGGAGCTACGATGGGAGTTACATACACCTTTGATAAGGGATATACACTCGGCGGAAATGTAACATGGTCATCCTTTATTCTTGGCAAGGCGGATGCAACGAAGGTTGCACCATTTAACACACCTGAGTGGAGCACTAATATAAGTGTTGGTAATCCTGACGTTTACAAAGATTTTGGATTTAATCTCGCGTGGCACTGGCAGGATGCGTTTCAATGGTATGGCCCATTCAACGGCATGCGTCCCGGACCAGTTAAAGCCTATTCCCTCATTGACGTTCAGATCAATAAGAAGTTGCCAAAAGCAAAAGCCATGGTGAAAATTGGTGCAAGCAATTTATTAAACAACAAGATCTATACAGCGTATGGCTCTCCTTCTATAGGAGGTCTTTACTATGTGGCGGTAACGATTGACGAACTCTTCAAACGACGCTAGTCATGCCATCAAACTAAACTTCAATTAACTTTTTTAATTTTTTGCAAATGAATAAACCATCAAACTTATACCTGGGTTTGCTATTCACCATTTGTTTTCTCTGCAGCATACTCGGAGGTACTGTGTCCACCCTAATGTCAGTTTATCTTCCGGTTGCAGTAAAAGATCTGCTTGGGGATGCTGCGCTTAATATGAATACCATCAGCGCCTATATCAATGCACTTTTTATTTTTGGATGGGCTTTGGGTGGCTTTACCTGGGGTGTTATTGGTGACAAACTCGGAAGAAAGAAATCGTTGTTATTTGCTATAGCTTGTTATGGTGCATTTACGATGCTTACCGGTGTGATGAACAGCTGGTGGGGCGTGATGCTGTGCAGGTTAATGAGCGGGTTTGGTGTCGGTGGCGTAGCAGTGGCATCTTACACGCTTCTGAGTGAGGTGTGGCCAAAAAAGTCTAATGCGATTGTTATTGGTATTATGTCGATTGCTTTTCCGATTGGGATCTTTTCCGCCGGACTGATCAATTACATAGTCAGCTCATGGCGTGATGGATTTATGATCGGCGCTATTCCGGTGATTCTTTCTATCATCGGTGCTTTCGTGATCCGTGAATCTGAAAGATGGATAAACGACAGAAGTATGGCAGGTGAACGCGCAGGCACATTTAAAACGATGTTTTCACAAACACATCGGAAAGATGTGATTACAAGTTCGCTGATTTATGGTACGATGCTGATCAGTTTATGGGCGATCTTTTCCTGGCTGCCAACATGGATTCAAAGCCTGATCACCGATAGTGATGCGCAGAAGCAACGTGCCACGTCTATGATGTTGCTTGGCATGGGCGGGCTTGCCGGCGGCTTTCTTTCAGGGTGGATTGTAAAAGCAATAGGTATTCATAAATCGATGACTATTGGTTTTGCAACCTGCGCAATACTTTCGTTTGTGTTGTTCAGGAGCAACAGCACTTTCTCGCCAATCATCTATCTCGAGATTGGAATTTTATCAATATTCTTTGGATTGAACATGGGCATTATGTCTTCGTATATCCCGCAGTTATTCCCGACGCAGATCAGGGCTACAGCGACCGGATTTTCGTTGAATGTCGGTCGGATTTTTACCGGCCTTGGAGTGTTGTTTGTTGGTGTACTCGTCACGCTGATGGGCGGCTATGGAAACGCATTACTGATCTTTTCAATGATATTTTTATTGGGATTGCTGGTTGTAGTGTTTTTGAAGCCGAGGGTAAATGAGGTTGTCAATCCTACGATTATTCCAGGTACTGTTATCGCAACATCACAACAATTAACTGAAGACGCAGTATAAGTATTATTGAGCTGTAAATCATAAGCATCGGCAATATTCATTAAATACTGATCAACAATTTTAATCAGCATAACCATCAACGATATTTATCAGCATAGTCATTAACGGTATTCATCAAAGATATTGATAGCATATTTATCAACGGTTATTCATAGCATATTCATCAACGGCATTCATCATCTTATTCGTCAATTGAATTTATCAATTGAATTCATCAGAAAAATTTTTTAACAGCATTCATCAAGAGTATTCCTAACAATATTTTATCTAACTATAAAAATTTTATTATGGCCTATATTAATGTTGCAGAAGGTGTTCCAGGGATAAGAAGTCTCGCGATGTTCAGACCAGAAACCGGTCAGCATCTTTATCAGCTCGCACAAACTTTGCTTCGGGGACCATCTCCGCTTACTGAAGCGGAAAGAGAAATGATTGCGACTTATGTTTCGCATCGTAACAGTTGTAAGTTTTGTATGAATAGTCATGCCGCTGCTGCAAGGCATCTGCTGGGAAAGGATGAGCAACTTATGGATGATGTATTGCATGATTATACAACTGCGGCGATCAGCGATAAAATGAAAGCTTTACTGAACATTGCAGGCAAGGTTCAGATTCTGGGCAAGGAAGTGAAACAACCGGATATAGATGCTGCGCGTAAGGCAGGCGCCAATGACCTTGACATCCATGATACTGTTTTGATTGCGGCTACATTTTCCATGTTCAACAGGTATGTTGATGGCCTGGCAACGCTTACTCCTCAGAACAGGGATGAATATACAGCAATGGGAAAGCGGCTTGCAGAGCAGGGCTATGCGACGCCCAAACCAACGGTCGCTCAA
>JGI20283J15916_100035_pt1 | contig 44739 bp, 44 predicted proteins | sample Plalitdecfosmids_FD_15916 | JGI IMG/M metagenome (IMG submission 15916) | reverse complement strand
CCGGCTCCAGAAGTCGATGTCCGGCCACAAGCCGGCGTAGCCCTCAATGAAGGACACGTAGCAGCTGAGGAGGACGCAGGCGTTGGCCGGCAGATGATGAGGTTGAAGACCGAAGAAGTCGAGGAAGCGCCGGAAGAAGGGCGAAGCCGGCAGGCCCAACCCTCGGTCGAGATGCGCCCCGAAGACCACGCGCTCGCTGGGGTTAGTCCGGGGCTCCTTCTCCTTGCCGGGCGCCCTCGTAATCACCCCCGCCGGAATCCGGCGGAGGCGCACAAGCCGCTGGATGGGCGCGGGCATGAGCTGGCGGCCGGCGTCCCGGCTGGGGATAAGCTGGGTCGCCAAGTCGCTGTTCTGGCGCGTCTTCCTCGTGATGCTGCTGAGTGTCGCGACAGTGCAGGCGCTTAACGTCGCGCTGGTCGTGTTCATCACCCCGCCGACGCCGCGCATCTTCTCGGTGCCGCAGGTCGCGACCGCGCTGCGCACCGGCCGCGACGCGACCGGCGAGGTGCTGGTGACGCGCGAGGCGAGCAACCCCGCGCCGTACGATGCGCGCAGCGTCCGCATCCGCCGGCTGATGGCGGCGCAGCTGGAACTGCCGCTCGACCTCGTCCACGTCCATTTCGGCGGGGCCGCCGCCGATCGTCTTCGGGCCGATGCCGCGGCGGGAGGGCTATCCCGAACGGGCGCGCTCGCCCGATGCGCGCAACCAGATCCTGTTCGGGCGCTTCACCGTCTCGGTGCATCAGCCCGACGGGAGCTGGCGGATCGCACGCGCGGCGCGCACCGGTTTCGAGAGCTGGCGGTGGCGGGCGTTCCTGTGGCTGCTCGCGGCGTTGGTCGCGATCGCGCCCTTCGCCTGGCTGCTGGCGCGGCGGCTGACCAAGCCGATCGCCGCGTTCGGCGCGGCGGCGGAGCGACTCGGCCGCGATCCGCGCGCGGCGCCGTTGCCGCTTGGCGGGCCGGCGGAGATCGCCGACGCGGCGGCGGCGTTCAACCGCATGCAGGCGCGGCTCAACCGCTATGTCGAGGATCGCACGATGATGATCGCGGCGATCGCGCACGATCTGCGCACGCCGCTGATGCGGCTCGGCCTGCGGCTGGAGCGCGCGCCCGAGCCGCTGCGCAGCGCCAGCGAGGCGGACATCCGCGACATGCAGGCGATGATCCAGGCGGCGCTCGCCTTCTTCCGCGACGGCAACCAGATCGGCGAGCGGCGCCGGCTCGACCTGCGCTCGCTGGTCGAGAGCGTCACCGACGAGCTGGAGGACCGCGGCGAGCCGGTGACGCTGCACGAGGGCGAGCCGCTGGTGATCGAGGGCGATGCGGCGGGGCTGAAGTCGCTGATCGCCAACCTCGTCGGCAACGCGTTGAAATATGGCGGCGATGCCGAGGTGATGCTGAGCCGGATCGACGGCCATGCGCTGATCGCGGTGCGCGATCACGGCCCCGGCATCGCGCCCGAGGACCTGCATCGATTGTTCGAACCCTTCTTCCGTGGCGAACGCTCGCGCAACCGTGATACCGGCGGGATCGGTCTGGGGTTGAGCAGCGTGCGCGGCGTCGCGCGGGCGCATGGCGGCGACGCGACGATCGCCAACCATCCCGACGGCGGCGCGATCGCGCGGGTGACGTTGCCGGTGTGACGGGGGCGGGCGGCCCCCGTGCCTCCGTCACCCCAATTGGTCGGCGATGATCCAGCGGCGGCTGATCGCGGTGCGCATCAATTGCATGCCGCAGCAGACGCAGCGCGCGCGGCGGACGCCACCGATCTCGCTCTGTTTGCGGCCGGGGCGGTGGCGGGTCGCAAGGCAGGTGGCGATCATCGGCGATGCCGGCATGGGCTGGGCTCCTTCTCGCGCGGTCATCACGCCGGCGCATTGCCTGCGGATGTCTCGAACGGTCCAAAGCGGAAATATCGCGGCAATATGGCGTGGCTAGCGATGCGCGCGTCGGTGGCGTTCTCTCCCACTTTCGACCCATCGACATCCGGGCGCTCCCCGGTGCCCGACGGTCGAGCTACGGGATCCCCCCGGTCCCGTAGCTCGCCTAATCCTCCGGCGGATCGATCGGTTCGACCGCGAGCACCTCGATCGCAGCGTCGCGACCATTGAAGGCGAGGACGTCGTCGGGCTCGGCGCCGATCAGCGCATGCGCCAGCGGCGCGCCGTAGGCGAGCCGGTCGGCGTGCGGGTCGGCCTCGTCGTCGCCGACGATCGCGATCGTCCGGGTCTTGCCGGCGAGGCGGATCGTCACCCGCGTGCCGAAGCCGGCGCTGCCGTCGGCGGGCGCGGCGGTGGGCACGGCGGTGGTGCGGCGCGTCTGCCAATAGCGCAGGTCGCGGCGCAGCGCGTCGAGCGCCGCCGCATCGGCCGCCGCGATCGCCGCCTCCAGCGTGGCGATCCGCTCCTCGATCAGCCGCTTGCCGGTGGCGGTGACGAGGTTGGGCGCGCTGGGGATGGGCAGCTCGAACTTGGGCTCCAGATGCTCCTCGTCGCTCTCGCGGCGGAACGCGACACTCATCACACGGTCCTCATCGTTAACGTCCCATCCGTGGACAGGTCGGGTTTAACCACCTTTGGCGCTGGTCGATATCGTAAACGAGGCGTTAACACCCTCGCCATGACCAGACGCCTCGTCCTCACCAATGAATCGGCCCGACACCCGTTCCGGCGGACGCTGCCGCCGCCGGTGCTGCCCGACATCAGGAAAAGCGACGACGAGGATTGGAAGCTGTTCCTGCTCAGCTTCGCCGCCTTCTTCACCTGCTTCTACACATTCCTGTTCTAGCGCCGGCTCAATCGCAGGCGCGGTGCAGCCGCTGTGCGATCCAGGCCGAGATCAGGCACATCGCGGCGACGAGGAACAGCATGTCGACCGGCTGGACGCCGGCGATGTTGATCCCGATCGCGGCGATCGACCCCAGCGTCATCGCGCCGGAATTGACGACGTTGTTCGCCGCGACGGTGCGCGCGGTCTGGTCCTTTTCCACCGTGGTGGTGAGGAAGGCGTAGAGCGGCACGACGAACATGCCGCCGGTGGTGGCGATCGCCAGCAGGCACAGCATGATCGGGATCGCGCGCGGCTGCGCGACGAAGTCGGTCCAGTCGTAATATTGGCCTGCCGCCGCCGGCACCCAGGTACGGCAGAGCAGCGAGAAGACGACGACGAAGCCGCCCATCGCGATCACCGACAGCGGCGAATAGCGCGCGCTGATCCGCCCTTTGAGCATTGTATTGATCACCACCGATCCGATCGCGACGCCGACCGAAAAGACCGCGATCGCGCCGCTCGCCACCATCTTGTCGGCGGTGAGCACGTTCTTGACCAGCGGCGGGAAGATGATGATCAGCACCGCGCCGATCGTCCAGAAGAAGCTGATCGCGCAGATCGCCAGGAACAGCCGCGGGATGTGCATCGTCGTGCGGATCAGCCGCCACGATGCGGTGAACGGATTGTAGTTGAGCTTGAGCCGCGGCCCCTCGCGCGGCGCCGGCGGGATCTGGCGCGCGGCGAACCAGCCGATGACCGCGACGACGAGCACGAGGATCGCCGCACCCTCGATCGGCACATAGCCGGCGACGATCGTACCGAGCAGGATCGCCAGATAGGTGCCCGCCTCGACCAGCCCGGTGCCGCCGAGCACGTCGTGCGCTTTCAGATGCTGCGGCAGGATGGCGTATTTGATCGGCCCGAAGAAGGTCGAATGGACGCCGAGGAACAGCACCGCGCCCAGCATCAGCCCGACGCCGAGCGTCGGCAGGCCAGCACGCGCGACCATCAGGCCGGCCGCGCCGAGCAGCATGATGCCGATCTCGGCGGTCTTGACGATACGGATGATCCGCGCCTTGTCGTGGCTGTCGGCCAATTGCCCGGCGAGCGCCGAGAACAGGAAGAACGGCAGGATCGCGATGCCGGTCGCCAGCGCGTTGAAATTCGTCTCCATGTGCGGATCGTTGAAGATCGCATAGGTCGCGAACAGCACCATCGACGTCTTGAACAGATTGTCGTTGAAGGCGCCGAGGAACTGGGTGGTGAAAAGGGGCAGGAAGCGGCGCTGCTTCAGCAACCCCATGGCATTCAACATGCGATTAACGGCCTTCGATCGTGGCGGTATTCCCCGCGGCATAGCGGTTTGCGCAGAGCGCGCCAACGGGGAAGGTGGCCGCGCATCGCCCCTCCCTTGCCGGGGCAGTCGCATACGACCGATCGGCGTGTCGCAACGGCGCCTGTGGCTTCCGTCATGCCGGCCTCGATCCGGCATCCCGCTTTTTTGCGCCATCCAGAGAAGCGGGACCCCGGCGCAAGGCCGGGGTGACGGAGTGGGGTCAGGGAGGGGAGGGGTTCCGCCCGCTCCCGCGCCGGGGTAGGAGGGTGGCGATGCTGACCTTGCCCAACCTCCTGACGCTGTCGCGGATCGTCGCGGTGCCGCTGCTCGTCGCCTTCTTGTGGTGGCCGCGGTGGGAGGCGGGGTTCGGGATCGCCTTCGCGCTCTATTGCCTGATGGGCATCACCGATTATTTCGACGGCTATCTCGCCCGCGCGCAGGGCGCGGTGTCGAAGCTCGGCGTGTTCCTCGATCCGATCGCCGACAAGATCATGGTCGCCGCGGTGATCCTGATGCTCGTCGGTACGCGGCACGACGACAGCGCGCTGATCACCGGCGTCCATCTGATCGCCGCGCTGATCATCCTGCTGCGCGAAATCGCGGTGTCGGGGCTGCGCGAATTCCTCGCCGGCCTGCAGGTGTCGCTGCCGGTGTCGAAGCTCGCCAAGTGGAAGACGACGCTGCAGCTCGTCGCGTTCGGCGCGCTGATCCTGGCGGGTGCGCTGCCGGCGCAGGCGTGGATCAAGGTGACCGGGCTCGGCTGTCTGTGGGCGGCGGCGGCGCTGACGCTGGTGACGGGCTGGGATTATCTGCGCGTCGGCCTGAAGCATATGGACTGACCGATGCGACTCGAGATGCTCTATTTCGCCTGGGTGCGCGAGCGCATGGGCCGGTCGCAGGAAACGGTCGACGTCCCCGCGGCGGTGACGACGGTGGCGGCGCTGGTCGACTGGCTGGCGGCGCGCGACGCGGTCGGCGCCGAGGCGCTGGCCGATCGCGGCCGGCTGCGCGCGGCGGTCGATCAGGCGTTCGTGGCGATGGACGCGACGATCGTCGGCGCGCGCGAGGTGGCGCTGTTCCCGCCGGTGACCGGCGGATGATCCGCATCGTCGTCACGCCCGAGGCGATCGACATCGCCGCCGAACTGGCGCTCGCCGAGGCGGCGGCGGGGACCGGCGCGGTGGCGACCTTCACCGGACTGGTCCGCGCCGACGAGGACGAGGCGGGGGGCGTCGGTACGCTGGAACTGGAACATTATCCCGGCGCCACCGAGGCGGCGCTGTTCCGTGTCGCCGCCGGGGCGGTGGAGCGCTGGTCGCTCGGCGGCGCGACGATCGTGCATCGCGTCGGGCCGATGACGCCGGGCACGCGGATCGTCTTCGTCGCGGCCTCGTCCGCGCATCGCGCCGCGGCGCTGGAGGCGTGCGCCTATCTGATCGACCGGCTCAAGACCGACGCACCGTTCTGGAAGCGCGAAACGCGCGCCGGCGAAACACGCTGGGTCGAGGCGCGCGACACGGACACGGATGCGGCGAAGCGCTGGGAAGACACTTAGTTCCTCCCTCGCTTTAGCGGGGGAGGGGGACCGCCCGGCGCAGCCGGGTGGTGGAGGGGGCGTTTCCACAAACGCGAAGCTCGCCGTATCCTCCCCCTCCGTCACGCCCTCCGGGCGCGCCACCCCCCCCCTGGCGGGGGAGGAGTTCAATTACTGCGGCAGATTCGGCACCAGCACGCCGTTGACGACATGGATCACGCCATTGGCCTGCGCGACGTCGGCCGCCTCCACGTAGCTGCGGTTCCCCGTCACGCTGGTCAGCGTGATCACGTCGCCGGTCAGCGTCGCGGTGATCGGCTGGCCGCCGAGCGTGGTCAGCATTGTGCGGCCACCGCCGGCGCGGATGCGGGCGGTGAGCTGTTCGGTGGTCATCGTTCCCGGCACGATATGATAGCGCAGCAGCGCAACGAGCGCCGCGCGATTCTCCGGCGCGAGCAGGTCGCGCGCGATCCCCGGCGCGAGCCGGGTGAACGCCGTGTCGGTCGGTGCGAACAATGTGTACGGGCCGTTGCCGGCGAGCAGCGCATCCAGCTCCGCGGTATGCAGTTCGGCCGCCAGCGTGCCCAGCCCCGGCGTCGCGGCGATCGAGGTGGCGATCATCGCATCGGATTCGATGTGCGAGGGGTCGACCGGCACGACCGCGGCGGCGGGGGGCGGCGGCGGTGCGCTCACCGGCGCGGTCGCCGGCGGCACGCAGCCGGCAAGGCCCGCGGCGAGGAGCAGGACGGCGGCACGCCGTGCGGAGGTCTGCAAGGATCGGATCACATCGGCTCCTATGGGGTCACCGCGCTTCGGCGAGCGCCTCGGCAAGCAATTGGAAGTCCTTTTCGCGCGGCGACGCGCGACGCCAGACCAGCGCGATCCGCCGCACCGCATTGTCCGCGTCGAGCGGCCGCGCGACGATATTGGTATGGTCGAGGATACCGGCCTTCAGCGCCATCTCCGGCAGCATCGTCATGCCGAGACCATTGTCGACCATCTGCACGATCGTATGCAGCGAGGTGCCGAGCATCGTCGCCTCGGCGCGCAATTCGGGGCGGTTGCACGCCGACAGCGCATGATCCTTGAGGCAATGGCCGTCCTCGAGCAGCAGCAGCCGCGTCTCGTCGATCAGCGATGCCGGGATCATCGGCGGGTCGCTCGGCATGTCCTGCGGCTGATAGGCGACGAACAACCGATCGTCGAACAAAGCGTGGCTGGCGACGTCGCCGCAGGCGAAGGGGAGGGCGAGCAGCACGCAATCGGTGCGGCCGTTGTGCAGCCCCTCGCAGGCGGCGCCCGAGGGCTCCTCGCGCAGGAACAGTTTGAGATCGGGATAGTCGCGGCGCAGCCGCGGCAGGATGTGCGGCAGCATGAACGGCGCGATCGTCGGAATGACGCTCATCCGCATCTCGCCCGACAGCGGCCGGCCGGCGGCACGGGCGATGTCGCCGAGTTCCTCCGCCTCGCGCAGCACGCGCCGCGCCTTATCGGCGATCCGGTCGCCCAAAGGCGTGAAGCGAACGACGCGGCGGGTACGCTCGACCAGGGTCACGCCAATCAGCGTTTCGAGTTCGCGCAGCCCTGCGGACAGCGTCGACTGGGTGACGAAGCACGCGTCGGCGGCACGGCCGAAATGGCCCGCGTCCTTCAGCGCAACGAGATATTGCAGCTGTTTCAGCGTCGGGAGGTAGGTCGCTGCCATGGGGGCGGGAGATAGGGGGGCGCGGCGGAGGGCGCTACCCCCTTATCCCTTAAGTCCTCCCCCGCCAGGGGGAGGTGGCACCGCGAAGCGGTGACGGAGGGGGAGGATACGGCACGTTCGCCGTATGCGGAAACGCCCCCTCCACCACCGGCTGCGCCGGCGGTCCCCCTCCCCCGCTAAAGCGAGGGAGGAATTGGGCGGTTACTCCGCCGCTTCTTCCCAGTCGTGCGTCTCTTCCGCGGGCAGGCGGATGAGGTGGTCGAACGCGGCCAGTGCCGATTTCGAGCCGTCGCCCATCGCGATCACGATCTGCTTGAACGGCACTGTGGTCGCGTCGCCCGCGGCGAAGATGCCTGGCTGCGAGGTGTGGCCGCGGTCGTCGACCTCGATCTCGCCGCGCGGGGACAATGCGATCGATCCCGCCAGCCATTCGGTGTTCGGCACCAGCCCGATCTGGACGAAGATCCCCTCCAGCTCGACGCGGTGCATCGTGGCGTGGGTGCGATCGCGATAGGAGAGCGCGGTCACCTTGTCGCCGTCGCCATGCACTTCAGTGGTCAACGCCGAGGTGATGACGCGCACGTTGCTCAGGCTGGCGAGCTTGCGCTGGAGCACCGCATCGGCGCGCAGATCGGCGTCATATTCGATCAGCGTGACGTGCGCGACCAGCCCGGCGAGGTCGATCGCCGCCTCGACGCCCGAATTGCCGCCGCCGATCACCGCGACGCGCTTGCCCTTGAACAGCGGACCATCGCAATGCGGGCAATAGGCGACGCCCTTGTTCTTATAGGCGTCCTCGCCCGGCACGTTCATCTGCCGCCAGCGCGCGCCGGTCGACAGGATGACGGTCCGCGCCTTGAGCGACGCGCCATTCTCCAGCACCAGCTCGTGCAGGCCGCCCTCGGGCGCCGGGATCAGCTTCTCGGCACGCTGCAGGTTCATGATGTCGACGTCATACTCGCGGACGTGGCGTTCGAGGTCGGCGACCAGCTTCGGCCCCTCGGTGTGCGGCACCGAGACGAGATTCTCGATCGCCATCGTGTCGGCGACCTGACCGCCGAACCGCTCGGCGAGGATGCCGGTGCGGATGCCCTTGCGCGCGGTGTAGATCGCCGCCGCGGCACCGGCGGGGCCACCGCCGACGACGAGCACGTCGAACGCATCCTTGGCGGCGATCGACTTCGCGGCGCGTGCCGAGGCGCCGGTGTCGAGCTTGGCGACGATCTGCTCCAGCTCCATCCGGCCCTGGCCGAACACCTCGCCGTTGAGGAAGACGGTGGGTACCGCCATCACCTTGCGGTCGGCGACCTCGTCCTGGAACAGCGCGCCGTCGATCGCGGTGTGCGTCACGCCCGGGTTGAGGACCGCCATCAGGTTGAGCGCCTGCACGACGTCGGGGCAATTGGCGCAGGACAGCGAGAAATAGGTCTCGAAGCGATACTCGCCGTCGAGGTTGCGAACCTGGTCGAGCAGCTCCTGCGCCGCCTTCGACGGATGCCCGCCGACCTGGAGCAGCGCCAGCACCAGCGAGGTGAATTCATGCCCCATCGGCAGGCCGGCGAAGCGCACGCCGATGTCGGTGCCGGTGCGGCGGATGAGGAAGCTGGGGCGGCGCGCATCGTCGCCGGTGGTCGTGGTGATCTGGTCGGAGAGCGCGGCGATCTCGTCGATCAGCTCGCCCATCTGCCGCGACTTGGCGTCGTCGCCCAGGCTGGCGACCAGTTCGATGGGCTGGCGGATGTTGACCAGATAGGCCTTCAACTGCTGCGTCAGATTGGCGTCGAGCATGGGGGCACTCCGAAAAATATGCGTCTTCGAAAACAAGCGGCCCGGGGCGGAGGGAACCACCCCGGGCCGCGATCACCTGCCACGGGGAGGGGCAGGGATTCGCTTAGATCTTGCCGACGAGGTCGAGGCTGGGGGCGAGCGTTTCCTCACCCTCTTCCCACTTCGCCGGGCAAACTTCGCCCGGATGCGCGGCGATATATTGCGCGGCCTTGATCTTGCGGAGCAGCTCGGCGGCGTTGCGGCCGACGCCTTCCGAGGTCACTTCGATCAGCTGGATCACGCCCTCGGGATCGACCACGAAGGTGCCGCGATCGGCGAGGCCCTGGCCTTCGCGCAGGATCTCGAAATTGTTGCTGATGCTGTGGTTCTGGTCGCCCAGCATGAAATAGTTGATCTTGCCGATCGCCGGCGAGCTGTCGTGCCACGCCTTGTGGCTGAAGTGCGTGTCGGTCGAGACGCTGTACACTTCGACGCCCATCTTCTGAAGCGTCGGATAGACGTCGGCGAGGTCTTCCAGCTCGGTCGGGCAGACGAAGGTGAAGTCGGCCGGGTAGAAGAAGAAGACTGCCCACTTGCCCAGCACGTCGGTGTCGCTGACGCTGACGAACTTGCCTTCCTTATAGGCCTGGGTGGTGAACGGCTTCAGTTTGCTGCCGATGAGGGCCATATCGGGTCTCCGGTTGAATGACGTGGACCGGATATAGGCGCTCATGCCGCAGTGCAAAATCAATCTGTTCGCATCCTGTGATCGAATGGGCCGATCAAAGGTCAAAAGCCGCGCGTTTGCGCGTATTTAATCGTGCTGCGGTCGCGTCGGATTTATTTCGCGAGTGCGGCGTAGATCGACCAGGCGCTGGTCAGGGTCAGCAGAACGCCGACCATCGCCATCAGACCGCGAGTCGGTACGCGCTTGGCGAGGATGCCGCCGAGCGGCGCGGCGACGAGCCCGCCAATCAGGATGCCGAGCGTGTGCAGCGTGAACGCCGACCAGCCGAGCGCGATGAAGAAGGTGATCGAGGCGGTCGCGGTGAGGAAGAATTCCGCGGTGTTGACGGTGCCGATCGTATGCCGCGGCGTCGCGCCCTGGATCAGCAGGTTGGAGGTGACGACCGGCCCCCAGCCGCCGCCGCCCGCCGCATCGAGGAAACCGCCGACGAGGCCGAGCGGCGCGATCACCTTCGGCGTCCGCGGCTCGATCCGGCCCTTCACCGCGCGGAACAGCAGATAGAGGCCGATACAGGCGAGATAGGCCATCACGAACGGCTTGGCGATCGAGGCGTCGACGTTGCTGAGCAAGGTCGCGCCGAGCGCCGCACCGATCACGCCGGGGATCACCAGCCGGCGGAACAGCTTCCAGTCGACGTTGCGATGCGCGATGTGGCTGATCCCGGAGGCGGCGGTGGTGAAGGTCTCGACCGCATGGACGCTGGCGGAGGCGACTGCCGGCGGCACGCCCATCACCGTCACCAGCAAGGTCGAATTGATCACGCCGAACGCCATGCCGAGCGCGCCGTCGACCACCTGCGCCGCGAAGCCGATCGCGATGAACGGCAGCACCTGGGTCCAGTCGATGGCGAGGAGGAAGTCGGGCATCGGCAATCGTCTCTCCGGCAGAATGTCGGGTTCGAGATTACCCGCTATCGCTCTCATCGTGCACGGTGGCGCCAAATCCTACAACAAAGCTGGGCTTTGTCGCACCCAAGCTTCGCGGGCCGGGCATGGCAATTTGCCCAACGAGAGGCTACATTCGCGCATCTGCTCGGGAGACGTTGGCGCATGTTTGGACGCTTGGCCGCCTATCTGGATTCGATCAAGGCCCGCGATCCGGCTCCGCATTCGCGCGCCGAAATCCTGCTTTATCCCGGCGTCTGGGCGGTCGGGCTTCATCGGATCGCGCATGCCCTGTACCGGCGGCGGCTGTTCTTCCTCGCCCGGCTGGTCAACCACATCGCCCGCGCCTGGACCGCGATCGACATCCATCCCGGTGCGACCATCGGCCGCAACTTCTTCATCGATCACGGTTTCGTCGTAATCGGCGAAACCGCGGAGATCGGCGACGACGTCACCATCTACCAATGCGTGACGCTCGGCGGGACCAGTCCCGACAATGGCGTCGCCGGCAAGCGTCACCCGACACTGGCCGATGGCGTGATCATCGGATCGGGCGCGCAGGTGCTCGGCCCGATCCTGGTCGCGACCCGCGCGCGCGTCGGCGCGAATGCGGTGGTGACGCGCGACGTGCCCGAAGGCGCGGTGATGGTCGGCATTCCCGCGCGCGCGACGATGGTGGAGGGCGGCGCGGCGACGACGCCGGCGCGGTTCGTCCCTTATGGCACGCCGTGCAGCGACATGTTCGATCCCGCGACGCAGAAGATGGAGATCATGCGCTGCGAGCTGGAATCGATGCGCAAGCGGCTCGATGCGCTGCTTGGGGAACAATTGCCCGAAGCGGAGCGTGATCGCGCCTGATGGGTATCGTCACTCCGTTTCCGCATGCCGGCAAGCCGTCGCAAATCGGCTTCGAGCGGCTCGAACTCAACCGCATCCTCGATCTCTACGGCCGGATGGTCGCCGCGGGTCATTGGAAGGATTATGCGCTGGAACTCGGCAAGGACGCCGCGGTCTTCGCCGCCTTCCGCCGTGCCGCCGAACGTCCCGAGTTCCGCATCGAGAAACGCCCGGCGTTGCGCGGCAAACAGGGGATGTGGGCGCTGATCGGCGAACAGGGCGTGGTGCTGAAGCGTGGCCACGAGCTTGGCCCGGTGCTGGCCCCGGTCGAGCGCCGGCTGATGAAGCTGGTGGAGTGACGCCACGGGCGGCCTGACGGCCGCCCCGTTCTTCCCCCGTCAGGCGGCGTGCACCGGCGGCAGTCGCAGGCGCAGCGACTCCGGCAGGCGGTCGACCAGCGCGCGCCGCATCGGCTGCCAGAAGGCCGACAGGCTGAGCAGCGCCGAACCGATGACGAAGGCGGTCAGCGCCGCGCCCAATTCGATCGCGCCGGCGCTGCGGAACAGCGCGTAGAGCGCCGCCAGCACGTAGGCGAGGCCCGACACCAGCAGCGCGCGGCGGTCCACCGCGAGCGCGATGCCGGCGAAGCCGACGTAGAGCGCCAGCACCACGATCGCCATGCCCGCGCCGATATCGCCGCGGAACACGCCGAGCATCTGGAAGATCGAATGCGCGATCATCGGCGCCGCGGTGAGATGCAGCCAGAAGGCGACGTCGGCGCGGCGCGTCCGGCGTTCGGTGTCGCTCATGTCCCAGCGCATCGCGAAGGCGAAGACCGCGATGCCGCCGACGAGGAGCAGCGGCCATTTCGCCGCCTCGATATCGGGAAAGGCGGCGAGCACCAGGGCAATGCCGGTGCCGGTCAGTGCCGCCGCCCCCGCCGCGACCGTGATCGGCACCATGAACCGCCGCCAGTGCAGCCACGCGCCGCCCGCCATGCACGATGCGACTCCCGCCGCGACCAGCGCGGTGGCGCGATCGCCGAGGTGCGGCGCGACGGTCATCATCACGCCGACCAGCGCCCAGCCGATGCCGCCGACGAAGGTGAGCAACAACAGGATGCTCGGCAGCGCCATGCGGCGGCGCGCGGTGAAATATTCCGCCAGGCCCCAGGACGCCGCGGCGAGCAACAGCCCGCCGACCGGCCGGGCGATCGATCCGCCGATCTGGCCGAGCGCGACGAGCAGCAGGACGAGCGCGATCGACACGAAGATGTCGTTGAAGCCGGTGAGCAGCCGGAAATGTTCCTCGTCCACCGCCGGCGTCGCGTGGCGCGCGGCGACATGCGCGCGCAGCGCCGCGGCCGCCGCCGGCGTGATCGCGCCCGCGCTCACCGCCGCGTCTATGTCGCTTTCGCTGTACATGGTCGTTCCCCCCGTTGCGGATGTGGAACGTATCAGGCGTGTGTTATCTATTCAATACACGCGCGTCACTTCACCCCTGCGAGCTTTCTGCGAAAGCCGGCCGGCACGCACGAACATGTACCCCGGCGGAGGCCGGGGTACATCAGGAGTGTTGGAGAGGTCCCGCGTTCGCCCGAATGGCGGATGGACGAGCCCTCATCCGCCCTGCAGCAAGGCGCCGATCGTCATCGCCTGTTCGGCGCCGGTCTTCGGCACGATCTCGCCGTCGCGGTCGGTGATCGCCGCCCAGTGCGCGGCGACGCCTTCGGGGGACAGATCGTCGCCGGTGAGCAGCGCGCCGCGGGTCAGCGTCACGTACGAGGCCTGGAACGCGCCCGCGCCGGCGCCGAGGATGACATTGGTCGGCGCGTCCTCGCTGACGAGATAGAGCGCGCCCGGCGCGACCTTTTCGGGGGCGAAGGCCTGGAAGGCTGCGGCGGGGAACAGGTCCTCCGTCATCCGCGTGCCGGCGGTGGGGGCGAGCGTGTTGACGCGGATGTCGTGCTTCGCGCCCTCGATCGCCAGCGTCTTGGTCAGGCCGGCGAGGCCGAGCTTTGCCGCGCCGTAATTCGCCTGGCCGAAATTGCCGAACAGGCCGCTCGACGACGAGGTCATCAGCACGCGGCCGTAATTCTGTTCGCGGAACGTCTCCCAGCATGCCTTGGTGGCGAAGGCGGAACCGAGCAGGTGGACGCGGACGACGAATTCGAAATCCGCCGGCTCCATCTTGGCGAAGGTCTTGTCGCGCAGGACGCCGGCATTGTTGATCAGGATATGGACACCGCCCCAGGCCGCCTTCGCCTGCGCCACCATATCGGCCATCTGCTCGTATTCGGCGACGTTGCCGCCGTTGGACATCGCCTCGCCGCCGGCGGCGCGGATCTCTTCGACCACGGCGAGCGCGGCGTCGCTATGGCCGGTGCCGTCCCGCGCCCCGCCGAGGTCGTTGACCACGACGCGCGCGCCGCGCCGGGCGAGGTCGAGCGCATAATGGCGACCGAGGCCGCCGCCGGCGCCGGTGACGATGGCCACGCGGCCGTCGAAGCGGATGGGGGACATGGAAAAGGCGCTCCTCGTGGTGATGGAGCGCCTTTGCCTAAACGTTAAGTGGCATCTGGCAACCGGTCATGCCAGCCGCCGCACCGGCTTACTTCTTGCCGCCGCGCTGGATGCACTGATCGTATTGGCCCTTCTTGCAGACCGGATATTTGGCGAGCGGCGCGGGCGCCGGGAAGGCCTGGTCGGGGCTTGGCGCGGGACGGAACACCGGCGGCAGGCTGGCACCGGGCGTACCGCCGCTGACTGCCGAACCGCTCGGCGCATAGCCGCCGGCCGGGGTCGCGCCGCCGGTCGACGCGGGGGCGGGCGTGCTCGCCTGCGGCGTGGGCGCGGGGGCTGCGGCGGGATCGGCGGGCACCGGCGCGGCCGCGGGATCGGCAGGAGCCGCGGCGGGATCGGCCGGGGCGGCGGGATCAGCCGGCGCGGTCGTCTGGGCGTCGGTCGGCGCCGGGGTGGTCTGCGCCAGGACGGGGGCAGCGATCAGGGCCGTGGCGGCCAGCAGAATGAGCTTCATCGCGGGATCTCCTATCGAATCTCATGCGTCATCTCGTGTCAACGCCTGCGCCCAACGTCCCAATGCGGACTTTTATCCATCGTTTCGCGTCCGATTCTATTTCCGGCGATGCGGGGCTTGGGAGAATCGACTGCAACGCCATCAGTCGTACGTCTCTCCGGCACCGTTCCCCCGTCAGGCCCCCGAATCGAGCGAATAGCCCGCCGAGCGGACGGTGCGGATCAGGTCGGGGCGGTTGCCGATGTTGATCGCCTTGCGCAGACGGCGGATGTGGACGTCGACGGTGCGGCTCTCGATGTCGCTGTCGTGGCCCCAGACCGCGTCGAGCAGGCGCTCGCGGCTGAACACCCAGCCGGGATGCTCCAGGAAATGCTTGAGCAGCCGGAATTCGGTCGGCCCCAGCGGCACGACCTCGCCCGAGCGGCGGACCTTGTGGCCGACCGTGTCCATCTCGATGTCGTCATAGGTCAGCGCCTCGCCGGCCAGCGCGGGCCGCACGCGGCGCAGCACCGCGCTGACCCGCGCGACGAGTTCGCGCGGGGAGAAGGGCTTGGTGACGTAATCGTCGGCGCCCGTCTCCAGCCCGCGGATGCGGTCCTCCTCCTCGCCGCGTGCGGTCAGCATGATGATCGGCACGTTCTGCGTTTCGGTCATCCGGCGCAGGCGGCGGCAGACCTCGATGCCCGAGAGCCCCTCGACCATCCAGTCGAGCAGGACGATGTCGGGCGCCTTCTCCTTGGCGAGCAGCAGCGCCTCCTCGCCGTCCGGGGTGTGCGCGACGTCGAAATCCTCGCGCTTGAAATGATAGATGAGCAGTTCGGCGAGGGCGGCATCGTCCTCGACCAGCAGCATGGAGGCGCGGGCCATCAGCGTATGTCCTTGTCCGGGCCGCCGCGGTCGCGGTCGGCCATCTGGGTGCCGGTTGCGGCGAAATAGACCATTTCGGCGACGTTGGTCGCGTGGTCGCCGATCCTCTCCAGGTTCTTGGCGACGAACAGCAGATGCGCGACCTGGCTGATCGTGCGCGGGTTCTCGACCATGTAGGTGACGAGGGTGCGGAAGATGCTGTCGTAGAAATCGTCGAGCGCGGCGTCGCTGTGGACGACGCGCACCGCCGCCTCCGCATCGCGCGCGGCGAAGGCGTCGAGCGCGTTGCGGACCATGTCGCTCGCCATCCGCGCCATCGACGGCAACAGCGAGATCGGCTCGATGCGATGCCCGCCGCCCTCGTTGGCGGCCTCGATCAGCGGCACGCGCTTGGCGATGTTCTTGGCATAGTCGCCGATCCGCTCGACCACCGCGGCGATCTTGAGCGCGGCGACGACCTCGCGCAGGTCGACCGCCATCGGCGCGCGCAGCGCGATGATCCGCACCGCGAGCCGCTCGACCTCCGCCTCGATCGCGTCGATCGCCTTGTCGTCGGCGCGGACGCGCGCGGCAAGCGCGGGATCGGGGCGGGCGAGCGCCTGCATCGCCTGCGCGATGGCATCCTCGGCCAGACCGCCCATCTGCGAGATCATACCCCGCAGCTGGCCGATATCGGCATCGAATGCCTTGACGGTATGATCCATTGGCATGTCCGTCCTCTCAGCCGTAGCGGCCGGTGATGTAATCGCGGGTGCGCTCTTCCCGCGGATTGGTGAAGATGTCGCTGGTCGCGCCGAACTCGACCAACTGGCCGAGGTGGAAGAAGGCGGTCTGTTGCGAGACGCGCGCCGCCTGCTGCATGTTGTGCGTGACGATCACGATCGCATAGCGGCCCTTCAGTTCGTGGATCAGCTCCTCGATCTTGGCGGTGGCGATCGGGTCGAGCGCGCTGCACGGCTCGTCCATCAGGATCACCTCGGGATCGACCGCGATCGCGCGGGCGATGCACAGGCGCTGCTGCTGGCCGCCCGACAGCGCGGTGCCGCTGTCCGAAAGGCGGTCCTTGACCTCGTCCCACAGGCCGGCGCGGCGCAGCGATTGCTCGACCAACGCATCGAGATCGGCGCGCGCGGTGGCGAGGCCGTGGATGCGCGGGCCGTAGGCGACGTTCTCGTAAATCGACTTGGGGAAGGGGTTGGGCTTCTGGAACACCATGCCGACGCGTGCGCGCAACTGCACGACGTCCATGCCGCTGGCGTAGATGTCCTCGCCGTCGAGCAGGATCTCGCCGGTGACGCGCGCCGACGCGACGGTGTCGTTCATCCGGTTGAGCGTGCGCAGGAAGGTCGACTTGCCGCAGCCCGACGGGCCGATGAAGGCGAGGACATTGTCCTGGTCGACGTCGATCGAGACGTGATCGATCGCCTGTTTGGCGCCGTAGAAGACGCTGATGTCACGGGCGGAAATCTTCGGGGTCACCAGCGGGTCTCGAATCTGTTGCGGAGGTAGATGGCGAGCCCGTTCATCGCGAGCAGCACGACGAGCAGCACGATGATCGCCGCCGAGGTCTTCTCGACGAAGCCGCGGTCGATATCGTCCGACCACAGGAAGATCTGCACCGGCAGCACCGTGGCGGGATCGGTGAGTCGCGACGGCGGCGCGGCGATGAAGGCGCGCATGCCGATCATCAGCAGCGGCGCGGTCTCGCCGAGCGCGCGCGCCATGCCGATGATCGTGCCGGTGAGGATGCCGGGCAGCGCGAGGGGGAGGACATGGTCGAACACCACCTGCACCGGCGAGGCGCCGACCGCGAGCGCGGCGTCGCGGATCGACGGCGGCACCGCCTTGATCGCGTTCCTGCCGGTGATGACGATCACCGGCATCGTCATCAGCGCCAGCGTCAGCCCGCCGACCAGCGGCGCGGAGCGGGGGAGATGGAAAGTGCCGAGGAACACCGCAAGGCCGAGCAGGCCGAAGATGATCGACGGCACCGCGGCGAGATTGTTGATCGACACCTCGATGAGGTCGGTCCAGCGGTTCCGCGGCGCATATTCCTCGAGATACAGCGCGGCGAGCACGCCGATCGGGAAGGCGAGGACGATCGTGACGGCCATCGTCAGCAGCGAACCCTTGAGCGCGCCCCAGATGCCGACGCGGGTCGGATCGGTCGAATCGGCGGCGGTGAGGAAGCCGCCGCTCCAGCTGGTGGTCAGCAGCCCGCGTGCCTGCAACCGCGCCACCGCGGCCTCCGCGGCGGGGGTGCCGTCGTGCTTGGCGGCGACGTCGATCGCGCTCGCCACCGGCACCGCGATCGTCGTGCGGCCGCGCAGCAGCGCCGGATCGCGCTTTACCGCATCGCGCACCACCAGCCAGGCGCCGTCCGAGATCAGGTCCGCGCCACCCGGCCCGAACGCACGCGTCGCGGCGCCGTCGACCGCGTTTTCCAGCCCCGCGCCGGCGAGCGCGAGATCGGCGCCGCGGCCGTGCAATTGCGCCGGCGTCACCGCCAGTTTCGCGGCGGCGAAGTCGATCGGCAGCGCGATCCGCGTCTGGCGAAAGCCGCTCAGCCCCTCCCACACCATGCTCGCGAGCAGGAAGGCGAGGAATGCCGCCGACAGCCACACCGCGGCAAGGCCCATCAGCCGGAACCGCCGCTCGGCCGCATAGCGCCGCCGGGTGCGCCGCTGCACCGCCGTCGCCGTCCAGTCGGTGGGCAGGCGCGACTTATTCATAGGCTTCCCGATAGCGTTTGACGACGGTCAGCGCGACGATGTTGAGCGCGAGCGTAATGACGAACAAGGTGAGGCCGAGCGCGAAGGCGGCGAGCGTCTTGGCGCTGTCGAACTCCGCCTCGCCGGTGAGCAGGTCGACGATCTGCTTGGTGACCGTCGTCGTGCTGGCGAAGGGATTGGCGGTGAGCGTCGCGACGCCGCTTGCCGCCATGACGACGATCATCGTCTCGCCGATCGCTCTGGAGACCGCGAGCAATATGCCGCCGACCACGCCGGGCAGCGCGGCGGGCAGGATGACGCGGCGGATCGTCTCCGACTGGGTCGCGCCCATCGCCAGGCTGCCGTCGCGCATCGCGGCGGGGACGGCGGCGATCGAATCGTCCGCCATCGACGAGACGAAGGGGATGATCATGATCCCCATCACCGCGCCCGCCGCCAGCGCGCTCTCCGACGAGGCATTGGCCACGCCGAGCGCGACGCCGAGCTGGCGCACCGCCGGGGCGACGGTGAGCGCCGCGAAATAGCCGTAGACGACGGTCGGCACGCCGGCGAGCATCTCCAGCACCGGCTTCATCCAGGCGCGGGTGCGGACATGCGCATATTGGGTGAGGTAGATCGCGCTCATCAGCCCGAACGGGATCGCCACCGCCATCGCGATCACCGCCCCGATGAAGAAGGTGCCCCAGAACAAGGGCACCGCGCCGAGGCTGGCGCCGGGATCGCGCGCGTCGATCACCTGCGGGCTCCAGTGCATGCCGAACAGGAAGTCGCCGATCGGCACGATGCGGAAGAAACGCGCCGATTCGTAGAGCAACGACGCGACGATACCCACCGTGGTGAGGATCGCGATCAGCGACGCGGCGAGCAGCAGCAGCATGACGACGCGCTCGACCTGCGTCCGCGCGGCGAAATCGGGGCGCACCCGCGTGAAGGCGAGGCCGCCGCCGGCGAAGGCGAGCAGCAAGGCGATGACGGTAGCGATCCAGTCGTAGCGGGTCTGCGTGGTCGCATAAGCGGGGGCGAGCGTGGCGGAGAGGTCGTGGAACGCGCCATAGCCGCGCCCCGCGCCGAGCTCGCGCGCCTCCGACAGGATCGAGGCGCGCTCGAAGCCCGGTGGCGGCAGTGCCGCGGCGGCGGGGGTGGCGAGCACCGCGTCGGTGACCAGCGCCGGTGCGGTCAGGCTCCATATCGCGAGGAAGACGAGCGGCGGGACGAGCGCGCAGACGGCGACGAAATAGCCGTAATGGACGGGCAGGGCGGTGAAGCGCGCACGTCCCGGCGTGCGGAACGTCGCGGCGCGCATCCGCGCGGCAAGCCAGCCGATCAGCGCGAGCCCGAACACGACGATGGCGACGGCAAGCGCGCTCATGACACCCGGCCCGCCACATCCATCCCGTCACCCCGGACGTGATCGAGGCCTCTCCAAAACTCCCCCAGTGCTCCTGCGAAAGCAGGAGCCCAGGAGTCCCGAGCGCCAGACGTTGGTTTGCTCCTGCTTTCGCAGGAGCATCGCGCTGCCCGCACGGCGCTCCTCGTCGCGGCGTGGACCCCGGAACGAGCCCGGGGCGACGGCGTGGGTGGTTGAAGCATAGTGCGCATCACGACGGCAGCTCCGCCGGATCGAGCGGCGTTTCGTGCGCCACCACCGCCGCCGCCTTCGCGCGGATCGCCGGCGGCGCGGCGATCAGGCCGCGGCGGACGAGCGGTCCTTCCGGTCCCCAGGCGCGGGTATAGCTTTGCAGGAAATCCTTGAGGCCGGGGATCGCCTTGAGATGCGCGATCTTGACGTAGAGGTACAGGGGGCGCGACCCCGGATAGGCGCCGGCGGCGATCGTCGCATAGCTCGGCTTGACCCCGTCGATCGCGACGCCGTCCACCGTGCCGGCATTCTGTTCGAGGTAGCTGTAGCCGAACACGCCGATCGCATCGGGATTGGCGGCCAGTTTCTGGACGATCAGATTGTCGTTCTCGCCGGCGTCGACATAGGCGCCGTCCTCGCGCACCCGCGTGCACAGGATCTTGTGCGCCTCCGGATCGCTGCGGGCGAGCGCCTTGGCACGCGGATCGATCGCCTCGCAACCGCGGGTCAGGATCAGTTCGGCGAGCGCGTCGCGCGTGCCGCTGGTCGCGGGCGGGCCATAGACCTGGATCGGCGTCGCCGGCAGCGCCGGATTGACGTCGCGCCACACGCGCGCGCGGTTGGCGACGCCGCCCGGCGCCGCGGCGAGCGCGCGATAGAGATCGGCGGGGGTCAGCATCATCCCCGGTCCGCTCCCCGCGGGTCGCCGTGCCTCGGCGAAGGCGATGCCGTCGATGCCGATCTGCACCTCCATGATCGGGCCGACGCCATTGTGCGCGCAGATGCGATATTCGCTGCGCTTCATCCGTCGCGAGGCATCCTCGATATCGGGATGCGCCGCGCCGAGCCCGGCGCAGAACAGCCGCATCCCCGCGCCGGTGCCGGTCGATTCGATCACCGGCGCCTTGGCATCGGGCTGGTTGGCGACGAAGGTCTCGGCGACGAGCGTGGTGAACGGATAGACGGTCGACGATCCCACCGCGGTGATCTGGTCGCGCGCACCACCGCCGCCGCCGTTCGCCTGATCCTGGCAACCGGCGAGGCAGAGCGCCCACATCAGCAGCGGGCCAAGAATTCGAACGCGCATCATGTCCCCGCGAGCGACTCGACGTCGCCACGATCCGCCTGTGTGACGGTTACGTTACCCTTTGATGACACCGGCTTCGGCGAGCGCATCGGCCGGCGGCAAGGCGACGGTGACGCTGGTGCCGATTCCGACCCGGCTGACGATGTCGAGCCGGCCGCGATGCCGCTCGACGATATGCTTGACGATCGCGAGGCCGAGCCCGGTGCCGCCGACGCTGCGGCTGCGGCCGGGATCGACGCGATAGAAACGCTCGGTCAGCCGCGGGATGTGCTGCGGCGCGATGCCCTCGCCCTCGTCGCTGACGGTGAGGCGCAGCAGGTTCGAGGGATCGAGCCCCAGCACCACCGTCACCGGCGACCCCGCCCGGCCGTATTTCATCGCATTGCCGATCAGATTGTGCAGCAACTGCGACAGTTGCGCCTCGTCGCCGACGACCTCGGGCAGGTCCGGCTCGATGGTCACGCCGACGTCCTGCGCGCGCGGGCTGTGCGCGGCGGCGATCTCGGCGGCGACATCCTCGAGCAATTCGCTCAGCGATAGCCGTTCGCCGGGCAGCCGGTATTTCTCCGCCTCGATCCGGGAGAGCGAGATCAGATCCTCGACCAGCCGCTGCATCCGCCGCGCCTCGGCGAACATCACGTCGAGGAAGCGGCGGCGCAGACCCGGATCCTCGCCCGCCTCTTCGTTGAGCGTCTCGATGAAGCCGAGGATCGAGGCGAGCGGGGTGCGCAATTCGTGGCTGGCGTTGGCGACGAAATCGACGCGCATCTTCTCGGCGGCGTAATTGCCCGACTGGTCGACGAGATGGACGATGCGCGCGCCGTCGGCGGTTTCGCCGGTGCGCATCTCCCAGCGCTGGTCGGGGGTGCCGAGGCCGACCAGTTCGACCGGCCGGCCGGGCAATGCCGCGCCCGAGGTCAGCCGGTCGGCGGCGGCGGGATGGCGGATCGCGACACGCACGTCCTCGCCGACGATATGGCGGCCGAGCAGCGCGCGCGCCGCGGTGTTGGCGCAGGTGACGACGCCGCCGCGGACCAGCAGCACCGGCTCGGCGATGACGTCGAGCACCTCGCCGAGCAGCGCATTGGCATCCGGCCCGGCATGGCGCGCGGCGGCGATCCCCTGGTCGCCGCGCCCCATCGCCGCCAGCGCCGCCGCCACCGCGCCGACGCAGGCGATCGCGGCGCCGTCGGGCCGCCCGTCGACGAGGAACACGCCCGCACCGGTGCCGAAGGCGATTCCCAGCGCGCCGCTGAGCCGTTGGACGAATCGGGAAGCCATGACGCGTGGCTAGCCGAGCTTGGCCGCGGCGGGGAGGGGGGATGTGGTCCCAGGCCTCGGGATGATCGAGCCGCCGGGCTCCCGCCCCATCCTCCCCCTCCACCACTCGGCTGACGCCGAGCGGTCCCCGTCCCCCTGGCGGGGGAGGTATGAGGCGGGCGTAATTCCTCCCCCGCCAGGGGGAGGTGGCGCGGCGAAGCCGTGACGGAGGGGGAGGACAGGGCGGGAGCCCCGCGACTCCATCGACCCCGACCGTCGCACCGGAATTTCCCCGTCGTCCCGGCACCGCACATTTCCTGCGCTTGCCAGTGGTTAGCGAATGTGAAAGGCAGTGGCGGTAGCAGGGGTGCCATGAGTGACGAAACGCCGGTCGACGGCTACAATCCAGCGCAGGCGGGACCGGCGGAGCCGGACGATGCCGCCGTCGCCACCCGGCGCCGCGTCCTGATGCTCGGCGCGGTGACCGCCGGTGCGGTCGTCTCGATCCGTCCGGCGCTCGCGCAGACCGCAGGTTCGGTGATGACCTGCGAGATCCCGGTGCCCGATCTGGGTCGCGCCGGCCGCTTCATCGATCCGGCCGGCAACGTCGTCGCGCCCGGCACCAAGGGCGCGTTCCCGCCCGCCTCGCGCCCGTTCAAGGGCGAAGAGGTCAAGCGTGCGCTCGCCGGCGCGCAACTGCCCGGCACGACATATGAGAGCAACCGCGCTTACGTGAGCTATATCCGCAGGTTGCAGCGCGGGCAGGGCGGCTTCACCTGCTTTGCCTCGTTGCAGATGCCGCGCGGCTGACGCCTTGCGCTACCGCGCCCCGGCCGACGCGGCGCTGCTGACCGCCGAACTCGACGCCTTCACCGCCGTCTTCCATCGTCCGTCCGGGATCACGCATCTGCTGGTCAGCCCCGCGCCCGAGATCGTCGCGTTGCTCGCCGACACGCCGCTCGATCTCGATACGCTGCTGGTCCGATTGGGCGAGCGCTACGATCTCGCCGACGCCAGCCGCGATGCGCTGGCGGCGCGGCTCGACGAACTGGTCGCGGCGGGGCTGGTCGAGGCTCTATGAGGCACGTCTTCACCGTACGGATCGGCCCGATCGGCTTTCGCGTCGGCAGCGACTGGCGGGCGCCGATCGACGCCTTGCGCGAACTCTATCGTTATTATCCCTCGCCCAATCTGCCCGATTTCACCGTACGGCTGGAGGCGACGCATTGGTGGCGGCGCTGGCTGCGCCCGTCGATCCGCATCGCCGGCGACTATATGCTGCCGGAGGCGGCGCCGCTGCCGCTCGCGCAGGGGCTGCTCGCCGCCGAAATGGCGATGAACCTGCAACTGGCGCTGGGTGGCCGCCGCTATCTGCTGCTCCACGCCGCCTGCGTCGAGCGCGACGGGCGCGCGCTGCTGCTCACCGGCGAATCGGGTGCGGGCAAGTCGACGCTGGCGACGCTGCTGGCGGCGCGCGGCTGGCGGTTCATGAGCGACGAATTCGCGCTGATCGATCCCGAGACCGGGCTCGTCCACCCGTTCCCGCGCCTCATCAGCCTCAAGAACGAAGCGATCGCCGCCGCGATCGCCGCGCGGCCCGATGCCAAATTGGGGCCGCTGCTCACCGGCACGCCCAAGGGCGACATCCGCCATATGGTGCCCGACGCGCTCGCGGTCGGCGCGATGGACGAGCCCGCGGCGCCGGCGATGCTGCTCTATCCCCGCCACGGCTTCGCGGCGGAGACGCGCGGCGTGCTGCCGTCGGAATCGTTCGTCCGGCTGACCCAGGCGTCGACCAATTACGTTGCGCTCGGCGAGGCGGGGTTCGGCGCGCTGACCCGGCTGGTGCGCGCGACGCCGGCACACGCGATCGACTATCCCGACGGCGCGGCGGCGATCGCGCAGGTGGAGGCGTTGTGGCGGACGCTCTGATCCTCGCACGCGCGCTCGCCGACCCGCAGTCGCTGGCGCTCGACACCGACTGGATCGGCCTCGTCACGACGGCGCGCGCGGAGCAATTGCTCGGCACGCTCGCCTATCGCCTCGATGGCCTGCCGCTGCCCGAGGATGTCGCGCTGCTGCTCGCCGATGCCCGTGCCGCCGCCGAAAACGGCCGCCGCGCCGCTTTGTGGGAGGCGGAGATGGCGCGGCGCGCGCTCGCCGGACTGGAATGTCCGGTGGTGCTGCTCAAGGGGACGGCGTTCGTCGCCGCCGGCCTGCTCGCCGGGCGCGGCCGCTCGATCGGCGATCTCGACATCCTCGTGCCACGCGGGTCGCTCGACGCGGTCGAGGCGGCGCTGCTCGCGGCGGGGTGGGAATGGGTCAAGCCCGATCCCTATGACGACCGCTATTACCGACGGTGGATGCACGAGCTGCCGCCGCTGATCCATCGCACGCGCGACCGGATGATCGACGTCCACCATACCATCCTGCCGCTCACCGCGCGGATCACACCCGATGCGGCGGTGCTGCTGGCGCAGGCGCAGCCGCTCGGCAACGGCCTTGCCGTGCTGTCGCCCGACGACATGCTGGTCCACGCCGCCGCGCATCTGTTCGCCGACGGCGACCTGGCGGGTGGCCTGCGCAACCTGTGGGACATCCACTGCCTGATCGACGATCACGGCTGCGAGGCCGCGTGCGTGCGGGCGGCGGAGCACGGCCTGTCGCGCGAGATCGCACGCGCGCTACGGCTCACGCACCGGTTGTTCGCGACGCCGGTCGATCCGGCCTATCGTACGCTGGCGCGGGGCGACGCGCTCTACCTGCGCCGGCTGCTCGCGCGCGACGACTGGGGCCGGCCGATCCGCCCGGCGACGCGGCTGGCCTTCTACGTCCGCTCGCACTGGCTGCGCATGCCGCCCGCGATGCTCGCGCGGCACCTTTGGGCGAAGTGGCGGCGGGGCTAGCCGCCGGGTCGGTGTCCCAGCCGCTCCAGCGTCGGGATCAATTCGTCATAGCCGTCGATGATCGCATCCGCGCCGAGGTCCGCCACCGGCTGCATCAGGAAGCCGAACGAACAGGCGACCGTCGGCAGGCCCGCCGCCTTGCCCGCCTCGATATCGAAGATCGAATCGCCAACGAACGCCGCGGTGCCGCCGCCGCAGCGCGCCAGCATCTCGTAGATCGGCTTGGGGCTGGGCTTGGCGTTGCCCGGCCCCATCGTGTCGCCGCCGATAATGCAGGCGAAGCGGCCGGTGAGATCGAGCGCGCCGAGCAGCTTGCGGGCCAGCCCCTCCAGCTTGTTGGTCACCACCGCCAGCCGCGCGCCGCGTGCGGCGAGCGCATCGAGCGCGTCGAGCACGCCCGGATAGGGCTGGGTCAGATCGGCGATATGCGCCTCGTAATGGTCGAGCAGCCGCCGGTGCAGCACGTCGAGCATAGCCTCGTCGCAGCCGCCGGTCGCCGTCATGCCCTGCGCGAGCATGCGGCGCGCGCCGCCGCCGATCATCGGCTTGACCTGCGCGACGCCGAGCGGTGCCCGCCCGACCGAGGCGAGCGCATGGTTGACCGCCGCGGCGAGGTCGCCGCTGGTATCGAGCAGCGTCCCGTCGAGATCGAATCCGACGATGTCGAACGGAGCGTCGGGAGACGGACGGGGCGGTGAATTCGACGTCATATCCGTGCGCCGGTGGCGCGTCGGTATGGAATTGGCAAGTCTTCCGTGGCAGCAGGACGGCATGACCACATCTCTCGCCGTCATCATCCTCGCCGCGGGCAAGGGCACGCGGATGAAGTCCGATTTGCACAAGGTGCTGCATCCCATCGCCGGGCGGCCGATGCTGCTCCACCTGATCGACAGCCTCAATCGCGCCGGCGCGACGCGCCGCGTCGTCGTGGTCGGCGCTTCGGGCGAGCAGGTCGAATCGGCGGTGGCGTCGACCGGGGTGGAGATCGCGTGGCAGCGCGAGCAGCTCGGCACCGCGCATGCCGCGTTGCAGGCGAAGGCGGCGCTGGCCGATTTCGACGGCATCGCGATCGTCTGCTTCGGCGACACGCCGCTGCTCGGCAGCGACACCGTCGCGCGGCTCGCGGCGCGGCTCGAGGCGCCCGATGCGCCGACCGTCGCGGTGCTCGGCTTCCGCCCCGCCGACGCACGCGCTTATGGCCGGATCATCGCGGCGAGCGACGGCACGATCCGCAAGATGGTGGAATATAAGGACGCCAGCCCCGCCGAGCGCGCGGTCGAATTGTGCAATTCGGGCGTCACGGCGGTGCGCACGCGCGACCTGTGGCGGCTGCTCGAAGCGGTCGGCAGCGACAATGCGGCGGGCGAATATTACCTGCCCGACGTGGTGACGCTGGCGATCGCCGGCGGCGGCCGCGCGGTGTGTATCGAGACGGGTGAGGACGAGGTCGCCGGCATCAACAGCCGCGGCGAGCTGGCGGCGGTCGAGGCGGGCTGGCAGGCGGCGCGGCGCGCGCAGGCGATGGCCGACGGCGCGACGCTGATCGCGCCCGAGACGGTGTGGTTCAGCCACGACACCGTCGTCGGTCGCGACGTGGTGATCGAGCCCAATGTCGTCTTCGGCCCCGGCGTCACCGTCGCCGACGGCGTCGTCATCCACGCCTTCAGCCATATCGAGGGCGCGACGATCGGCGCGAAGGCGGAGGTGGGACCCTATGCCCGGCTGCGCCCCGGCGCGACGCTGGGCGTCAAATCGAAGGTCGGCAATTTCGTCGAGATCAAGAAGGCGGTGCTCGGCGAGGGCGCCAAGGTCAACCATCTCTCCTATATCGGCGATGCCGAGATCGGCGCGGCGGCGAACATCGGCGCGGGTACGATCACCTGCAATTACGACGGCTTCTTCAAATACAAGACACAGATCGGCGCCGGCGCGTTCATCGGCTCCAACTCGGCGCTGGTCGCGCCGGTGTCGGTCGGCGACGGCGCGATCGTCGCGGCGGGATCGGTGCTGACCAAGGACGTCGAGGCGGGCGCGCTGGCGCTGGTCCGCCCGCCGCAGGTGGCGAAGCAAGGCTGGGCGACGCGCTTCCGCGAGCGGATGGCGGCGCGCAAGGCTGGCCAGTGATATCGGCGCGTGATATCATCGTGGCATGACTCGCATCCTTGCCGATCTGCCCGACGACGACGTCAAATGGCTCGACGCGCGTGCCGCCGAGCAGGGCAAGTCGCGCGCCTCGCTGTTGCGCGAGGCGGTCGCCAGCTATCGTGCTGAAACGCCGCCGTCGAAAGATACGAGCTGGCTCGACGATGCCTTCGGCCTCTGGAAGGACCGGACCGACATCGGCGATGCGGTCGAATGGCAGCGTCGCGAGCGGGCGTCCTGGACCCGCCCGTGGGATGACGATTACGAGGACGTGAAAGCCGAATTTCCGGACCTGTTCGATGCGGAGGACGATCGTCAGCGCCAGATTTATCTGGATATGAAAAACGGTCGTTTGTGATCGCGCGCTCGTTCGACAGCAATATTCTGATCGACGCATTGAACGGGCACGAGCCGGCGCATGCCGAGATCGCTTCCGCGACCTATCTGCACATCAGCCGCGTGACGTGGATCGAGGTGCTGTCGAAGGTCGAGGAAGATCAGCTGCCGGTGGTGCATCGCTTCCTCAACCGTTTCGAGATCGACGAACTCGACCTCGTCATCGCGCAACGCGCGGCCGCGCTCCGCCGGGAACGGCGGCGACTGAAGCTCGCCGACGCGGTCATCCTCGCCTCGGCACAGGAACACGGTCGCATCCTCGTCACTCGTAACATCAAGGATTTCCCGGCGACCATGCCGGGCATCCGTGTTCCCTACCTCCTCTGAAGGCAGACCCCGATCATGTGTGGAATCGTTGGAATCGTCGGCGCTGAAGACGTCGCGGATCGTCTGCTCGACGGGCTCAAGCGCCTCGAATATCGCGGCTACGATTCGGCCGGCATCGCCACCGATCATGACGGCGCGATCGAGCGCCGGCGTGCCTCGGGCAAGCTCGTCAACCTCGCGCGCGAGCTTGCCGCGCATCCGCTGCCCGGCACCACCGGCATCGCGCACACGCGCTGGGCGACGCATGGCGGTCCGACCACCAATAACGCGCATCCGCATGCGACCGAGGAGGTCGCGGTCGTTCACAATGGCATCATCGAGAATTTCAAGCCGCTCCGCGACGAACTGATCGCCCGCGGCCGCGTCTTCACCAGCGAGACGGATACCGAGGTCGTCGCGCACCTCATCAGCGAGAAGGTCGAGGCGGGGATCGACCCGGTCGGCGCGGTGCGCGAGGTGCTGCCGCGCCTGCACGGCGCCTTCGCGCTCGCCATCCTGTTTCGCAAGCATCCCGAATTGCTGATCGGCGCGCGGCTCGGCTCGCCGCTCGTCGTCGGCCATGGCGATGGCGAGACCTATCTCGGCTCGGACGCGCTGGCGCTCGCGCCGCTGACCCAGCGCATCGCCTATCTCGACGAGGGCGATTGGGTCGTCTGCACCGCGGAGGGCGCGCAGGTCTACGATCGCGACAACCATCCGGTCGAGCGCGCGATCACCATCTCCGGCGTCACCGGCGAGCTGATCAGCAAAGGCAATCACCGCCATTACATGCTGAAAGAGATTTACGAGCAGCCGATCGTCGTCGCCCAGACGTTGCGCTCGTACCTCCAGCGGATGGAGGAGCGCGTCACGCTGCCGATCCCCGAATTCGATCTGTCGAGCATCAAGCGCGTCACCATCGTCGCCTGCGGCACCAGTTTCTACGCCGGCATGGTCGCCAAATATTGGTTCGAGCAATTCGCCCGCGTCCCCGTCGACCTCGATGTCGCGTCCGAATTCCGCTATCGCGCGCCGGTGATGGAGCCGGGCGGGCTCGCCCTCTTCATCAGCCAGTCGGGCGAAACCGCCGACACGCTCGCCGCGCTGCGCCACGCGCGTTCCGAAGCGCAGACGATCGCGGTCGTCGTCAACGTGCCGACCAGCAGCATGGCGCGCGAGGCCGACCTTTTGCTGCCGACGCATGCCGGGCCGGAGATCGGCGTCGCCAGCACCAAGGCGTTCACCTGCCAGCTTGCGGTGCTCGCCGCGCTCGCCGCCAATCTCGCCCGCGCCAAGGGCAAGCTCAAGCCGGGCGAGGAGCGCGACATCGTCCGCCACCTCGCCGAGGCGCCCGCTGCCCTGAATGGCGCGCTCGCCTATGACGAGGCGATCCAGGCGATGGCCGGCGTGATCGCGAGCGCGCGCGACGTCCTCTACCTCGGCCGCGGCACCGATTATCCGCTGGCGCTGGAAGGGGCGCTCAAGCTCAAGGAGATCAGCTACATCCACGCCGAAGGCTATGCCGCCGGCGAGATGAAGCACGGCCCGATCGCGTTGATCGACGAGAACGTGCCGGTGATCGTCATCGCCCCCTCCGGCCCGCTGTTCGACAAGACGGTGAGCAACATGCAGGAGGTGCAGGCGCGCGGCGGCAAGGTCGTCCTCATCAGCGATTACGACGGTATCCAGGCGGCGGGCGAGAATTGCGTCGCGACGATCACGATGCCGAAAGTCCATCCGCTGATCGCGCCGCTCGTCTATGCGGTGCCGGTGCAGCTGCTCGCCTATCATGTCGCGGTGGCGAAGGGGACGGACGTCGACCAGCCCCGCAACCTCGCCAAATCGGTGACGGTGGAATAACCACGCCGCTGGCCATCGCGGTCGCCGGTTGCGGGCCGGCGGGGTTCGCCGCGATACTGCTACCGGTGCGCGATGGCCACCGCGTTACTCCGGTCTACCAGTCCGATAGCCGCATCCTGCCGTTTGTGCGCGACCGGCTGGTCGGGCCGTTATCGGGTCGCTGGCCGGCCAATCGAATCCAGGCCGCGATGGTCAGCGGTCTGATCGGAAGGCCCCTTGCGCCACTTGCGCTGACTCTCGCCTAACCTGCTGTTGTCGGCTAACGCCTCCGCCCTAAGGAGAAACGATCGTGGTCAGCGTCCCCCCTCTGGTAGCCGGTATCGAATTGGGTGGGACCAAGATCGTCTGCCTGCTGGCGCGCGGGCCCGATGCGATCGAGGATCGCGTGCAATTGCCGACCACGCGGCCCGAAGAGACGCTGGCGGCGATCGAGCATGTCCTCGACGGCTGGGGCAGGTTCGATGCGCTCGGCATCGCCAGCTTCGGCCCGATCTCGATCGACCGGCACGCCGCCGATTACGGCCATGTCACCTCGACCCCCAAGCCGCATTGGGCGGGGACCGACGTCGCCAAGCGGCTCGCCGCGCGCTACGAGGTGCCGACCGGTTTCCATACCGATGTCGTCGGCGCGGCGCTGGCGGAGGCGCGCTGGGGCGCCGCCGAGGGGCTCCGCGATGTCGCTTACGTGACGGTCGGCACCGGCATCGGCGTCGGCCTGATCGCGGGGGGCGTGCCGGTGGACGGCCTCACCCATAGCGAATTGGGCCATATCCGTCCCGACCGGCTGGCCGGGGACGACTGGATCGGCATCTGCCCGTTCCACGGCGGCTGCCTCGAAGGGCTCGCCGCCGGCCCCGCGATCGGTGCGCGCGCCGGCCAGAAGGGCGAGGACATCGCCGCCGACGATCCGGTCTGGGAGCCGGTCGCCCATGTCCTTGCACAGCTCTGCCACACGCTGGTGCTCACTGGCGTGCCGCGGCGGATCGTGATGGGCGGCGGCGTGATGGTCGGCAACGACCATCTCTTCCCGCGTATCCGTGCCGCAATGGTCAAGAGCCTTGCCGGATATATCGCCCTGCCTGAGATCTCCGAGCCCGCGTTCGTGGTGCCGCCGGCGCTCGGCGGCAATGCGGGGCCGCTCGGCGCGATCGTGCTCGGCGGCCAAGCGCTCGAAGATCAATTAAAGTCGTTCACGGCCCTTTAACCGTATTTGCTTACCTCTCCGCCAACGAGGAGAGGGAAGTTCGTGTCGATGACTGCCGCCGCACCCGAACGCCTGCCGCGCAAGCGCCTGCTCGTCGTCGACGACGAACCGGCGATGCACGACAGCTACGTGCGCAGCTTCGCCCGCCGGCGCGGCGCGGACGAGGATGCGCTCGGCGTGATGGCGGCGGATCTGTTCGGCGCCGATGCCGCGCGCGATCCGGACGAGCCCGAGCCGTTCGAACTCACCCTCTGCCACCAGGGGCATGAGGCGGTCGCCGCGGTCGAGGCGGCGCAGGCGGCCGGCGCGCCGTACACCGTCGCCTTCATCGACATCCGCATGCCCCCCGGCATCGACGGGCGCGAGACCGCGCGGCGCATCCGCGCGATCGATCCCGAGATCAACCTGTGCATCGTCACCGGCTTCTCCGATTTCTCGCCGATCGAGATCAGCAAGGTCGCCGGCCCCGCCGACAAGATCTTCTACATCGCCAAACCCTTCGAGGTCGCCGAGATCATCCAGACCGCGACCGCGCTGGCGCGCCGGTGGGAGGTGGACCGCGAACTCGCCGCCGCGCGGACGCAGCTCGCGCAGCAGATCGTCCAGCTCAAGGAACAGGCGGCCGAACTCGCCGCCAACGAGAGTCGCGCGCTCCACCTGGCGACGCACGATTCGCTCACCGATGCGCCCAACCGGCTCGCCTTCCTGCGCGCGCTCGGCGATCGCGCCCGTCGCCCGGGCCTGTTCGCGACCGCGATGTTCGATCTCGACCGGTTCAAGATCGTCAACGACACGCTCGGCCATCTCGCCGGCGACGCGCTGATCCGCGACGTCTACGCCATCCTTCAGGCGCATGCGCCCGAGGGGGCGGTGGTCGCGCGGCTCGGCGGCGACGAATTCGGCGTGCTGTTCGATGCCGCCGGCGAGGAGGCCGCGGTGATGGCGTGCGACCGCATCGTCGCCGCCTGCGCGGGCACGCATCAGGTGTTCGGCAATTCGGTGCAGAGCGGCGCCTCCGCCGGCGTCGTCGTCGTCGAGGGCAGCGGCTGCGACCCGATCGACGCGCTGCGCCGCGCCGACCTCGCGCTCAACGACGCTAAGCGCGCCGGCCGCAGCGTCACCCGCCTGTTCGACGAGAGCATGGACGAGGGCATCCGCTTCCGTCGCCGCGTCGAACAGGGCCTCGCCGCCGCGATCGAGCGCGGCGAGCTCAGCCTCGTCTATCAGCCGATCGTCGGCCGCAGCGACCTGGAGGTGATCGGCTTCGAGGCGCTGGTGCGCTGGAATACCGAGGAATATGGCCCGATCAGCCCGGCGATCTTCATCCCGATCGCCGAGGAATCGAACGTCATCCACGACCTTGGCGACTGGATCCTCGACGAGGCGCTGAAGACGGTGCAGCGCTTCCCCGGCCAATATGTCTCGGTCAATTTCTCGCCGCGCCAATTCCGCCGCCACAATTTCGTCGGCCACGTCATGGAGAGCGTGCAGCGTGCCGGCGTGCTGCCGGGCCGCGTGCAGATCGAGATCACCGAGACCGCGATCTTCGACGATGCCGAGCGTGCCGCCGAGACGCTCTATCGCCTGCGCCAGATGGGCTTCCGCATCGCGCTCGACGATTTCGGCACCGGCTATTCCTCGCTCTACAACATCCGCAAATTCGCGCTCGACAGCCTCAAGATCGATCGCAGCTTCATCGACGGCATGGGCCGCGAGCGCGAGAGCGCGGCGATCGTCCATTCGATCATCCACCTCGGCCGCGCGCTCGGGCTGGAGGTGATCGCCGAGGGTGTCGAGACGCCCGCGCAGGTACAGGCGCTGCGCCTCGCCGGCACCAGCCATCTGCAGGGCTTCTTCTTCTCGCCGCCGGTGCCCGCCGATCTCGCGATCGCGCTCGCCGAGCGGCGGGTGATAAGCGGCGCGCTGGGCGACCGGGCGGATACCGGAACCGGCAGCTGATGCGCCCGCCCGGGCTCGCCACGCGATCCCTGCGCGTGCGATCCGGCCGGGCGATGTCGCTCGGCGCCAAATTGGTGCTGATCCTCACATTGGTCGGCGTTGCCGGCGCACTCGGCATCACCGTGCTGCTCGCCGGCATCATCACGCCCAGCTTCGATGCGCTGGAGGCGAAGGCGGTGCAGGGACATGTCGACCGCACCCGCGCCGCGCTTTCCGACTATGCCGCCAAGGTCGAGACCGCCGTGCGCGATTACGGCAATTGGACGCAGGGCTATGACTATATGACGACACCGCCCCCGGCGTCGCCTGCCGCGGCGGCGTTCGAGCGCAACGGCGTCTCGCGGCTCGCGCTGCGCGATCTCGGCGTCCAGGGCATCGCCTATGTCGCTGCCGACGGCGGCGTCCGGGTGGCGCGCTGGCGCGATGCGTCCCCGGCGGCCACCCGCCGCGCGATGCAGGCGGCGCTGGCGCAGGTCGCCACCCGCACCGATCTCGCCCGCATCCTCGGCAACAGTATGTCGGCGCATTTCTACGCGCGCGTCGGCCCCGCCATCGCGGCGGTCGGCGTCGCGCGGGTGCGCCGCTCCGACGGCAGCGGCGATCCGCACGGCTATGTGCTGATGGCGCGCGAACTGACGTCGCGCCAGCTCTCCGACCTGCTGCGGCTCGACGCGCGGATCGGTCCGGCCGCGGACGCCGGCGGGCGCGTCGCCTCGGCGCACGGCCGGATGACGATCGCGGTGCCGATCCGCACGCCCGACGGTCGCGCGATCGCCACCGCGCGCTTCGACGTCCCCCGCGACGCCACCTCGCTCGGCCGGCGCATGCTGCTGTTCGCCGCCGCCGGCTCGACCTTGCTGCTGTTGATCGTGCTCGTCGTGCTGCGCCGGGTGATCGCGCGGCTGGTGTTGGCGCCGCTGCAGCGCGTCGAGCGTCACATGCAGCGCGTTCGCGCCTCGGGATCGATCGCCTTGTTCGAGGGCGACGGCCGCCGCGACGAATTCGGCTCGCTCGGCCGCAGCCTCAACGCGATGCTGTCGCAGCTCAAGGACCTGCGCGAGCAGATCGAGGTGCAGAGCTTCGCGCTCGGCCGCAGCGAAAGCGCGGTCGCGGTGATGCACAACGTCCGCAACGCGCTCACCCCGATCAGCACCATCCTGACCCAGGGCATCGCCCAGCCGCCGCCGATCGATCGCGCCACCGTCGAGCGCGCGCTCGCCGAACTCGCGCTCGATATGCTCCCGCCCGATCGCCGCGCGCGGCTCGCCGCCTTCGTCACCGCCGCCTTCGCCGCCGAGGTCGCCGGGCGCGAGACGATGCGCGGCGAGCTGCGCGTCGGGCGCGAGGCGATGGCGCACGTGCTGGAGATCATCGGCCAGCAGCAGCAGCAGGCGCACGACCGCCCGCATCTCGAAAGCTGCGATCTCAGCGACATCGTCGCGCGCAACGCCGCGATCGCGCGTTATGCCGATGCCGCCTCGATCGCGTTCAGCTTTCCCGCCGGGCCGCATTACGTCCGCGCCAATCGCGTCATCCTCAGCCAGGTGATCGGCAACCTGCTCGGCAACGCCGCCGAGGCGGTCGCCGCCACCGGCAGCGACAGCGGCAGCATCGGCGTGTCGATCCACCAGTCGGGCGACGTCGTCACCGTCCATATCCGCGACGACGGCGAAGGCTTCGACGCGGCCACCGGCACGACCGTGTTCCAGCGCGGCTTTTCGACCCGCGCGCACAAATCCGGTGGCCTCGGCCTGCACTGGTGCGCCAATTCGATGACCGCGATGGGCGGCACGCTGCGGCTGGAGAGCGAGGGCCGGGGCAGGGGCGCGGTCGCCATCCTGACGCTGCGCGCCGCCACGCCGGATCGCGCGGCATGAATCCGAGCGTATCTGTTTGATCTTCGACGCGGATTGTCGCTGCTCCACGTCCTGTTGCAGACGGGCAACGTAACAGAACGGTTACGCCAATGCCGCCATTCTGTCATTCGGCCTGCCTAGCCCGCCCGCTTGGACGCTCCCCGGGAGCGCGAGGGGGACGTGGTGATGAAGAATGTTGCACTGATGGCGGGCGTTTCCGCGCTCGGCCTGTTCGCGGTGCCCGCGGCGGCGCAGAGCAGCGATGCGGCGCACGACACCGCGACCGCGCAGGAGGCGGCGCAGGCCGACGTGCAGACCGACGCCGATATCGTCGTCGTCGGCACCGCGCAGGGCGAGAAGAAGGCGATCGAGACCAAGCGCCGCGCCGACAATTTCGTCGAGGCGCTCTACGCCAATGATGTCGGCAAACTGCCCGACCAGAATGTCGCGGAGGCGGTGCGCCGCCTGCCCGGCCTGTCGGTCGCCAACGACCAGGGCGAGGGCCGCTATGTCATTATCCGCGGCATCAACCCCAATCTCGTCAACGTGGTGCTCAACGGCCTGACGTTGCCGGCGCCCGAGCCCGACGGCCGTCAGGTCAAGCTCGACGACATCCCCTCGGCGCTGATCAACTCGATCGTCGTCACCAAGTCGCTGACCGCGGATCAGGACGCCAATGCGATCGGCGGCGAGGTCAACATCCGCACGCTGACCGCGTTCGACCGCAACAAGCCGCTCTTCGCCGACGCGCGCATCCAATATGGCGCCTATCACATCAACGGCGGCCATCCGTGGGAGGGCGACGCGCAGGTCGGCGGCCTGTTCGGCCCCGATGGCCAGTTCGGCGCGGTGCTCTCGGTCAATTATTCGAAGCGGCCGATCGAATCGGAGAATTTCCAGGGCTCGACGAGCTGGCGAGTGCCGGCATCGTCTACCGGCGCGAACCAGAGCTACGTTCTGCCCGACCAGCTCGGCCTGCGCGATTACAATCTGACGCGGACCCGCAAGGGCGTCGTCCTCAATCTCGACTGGCGGCCGAGCGACGCGGTCAAGCTGTTCCTGCGCGGCACGCTGTCGCGCTTCGACGACAATGAGACGCGCGACCAGTTCATCATCGACAACCAGTCCGCCTTCGCCAATCAGACCGCGACCACCGGCACCTTCCGCGGCCGCGGCAGCGTTCGCGTCCGCCGCCGGCAGGAGACGGACAACACCAAGTCGGTGCAGGGCGGCGGCAGCTTCGCGCTCGGCGGCGATGCGACGCTCGATCTCGCCGGCGGCTGGACCCGCGCGCAGAAGCGCGATCCGCTGCGCTCGGAATATAATTTCCGCACCGGTGGTACTGCGCTGACCGTCAATTACGACGTCTCCGACACGCCCTATGTCTTCACGCCAACGGTGCAGCCCAACGCCAACCAGAGCGCCTATGGCTTCAACAGCGTCAATTACGAGACGCGCAATGCGGTGGAGACCTTGTGGCAGGGGCGGGCCGACGTCACCGTGCCACTAGGCCTCGGCAGCGACAGCAGCATCAAGGTCGGCGCCAAATATCTCGATCGCCACAAGACCAATGCGCGCGACGTGCTCAATTACGGTCTCACGACCGGCCGCAGCTTCACGCTCGCCAACGTTTCCTATCTCGGCGACACCAGCTTCTACGATGGCGCCTATCCCTTTCCGGTGCGCATCGGCTACGATCGGGCGCAGGCGTTCCTCGCCGCCAATCCCGGCACGATCGCGGTCAACGTCGCATCGAGCCGCACCAACAGCCTCGCCAACGACTATGACGTGCGCGAGAGCATCGCGGCGGGCTATGCGATGGCGACGCTGCACCTCGGCACGCTGACGTTGGTGCCCGGCGTCCGCGTCGAGAACACCCGCGACCGGACCAAGGGCAAGCTGATCACCGCCGCCTCGGCGCTCGACGCCGATTACAACGCCTTCGGCCGCAAGAGCTACACCGACGTCTTCCCGGGCCTCAACGCGAAATGGGAGGTGACCGACGGCCTGATCGTCCGCGGTGCCGCGACCACCGCGATCGGCCGCCCGAACTACCCCGACCTGTCGCCCTATGTCGCGGTCGACACGACCACCTCGCCGACGACGGTCACGCTCGGCAACCCCGATCTCAAGCCGTACAAGGCGGTCAATCTCGACGGCGCGGTCGAATATTATCTGCCGGGGCAGGGGCTTCTGTCAGTCGGCTATTTCTACAAACATATCGACGACCCGATCTACACGGGCACGCGGATCGGCCAGACGGGGACCTATGCCGGCCAGGCGCTGACCGGCGTCAGCGTCGTCCAGCCGCTCAACCTCGACAAGGCGGAGGTGCAGGGGATCGAGGCGAACGCGCAGGTCCGCTTTACCTTCCTGCCCGGCGCGCTCGACGGCTTCGGCTTCGCGGTCAATTACGCGCATATCACCGGTCATGGCAGCGGCACCGTTCCCGGCCAGCCGCCGCGCACCGGCGACCTGCCGCTGTTCCTCCAGTCGCGCGACGTCGGCACCGCGCAAATCTTCTACGAGAAATACGGCGTCGCGATCCGCGCCGCTTATTCCTATCGTTCGCCCTATCTCGACACGATCGGCACCAGCGCCGCGACCGACCAATATACCGACAGCAACGGCCAGCTCGACGTCAACCTCAGCTACGAAGTGACGCCGCAGCTCACCTTCTTCGGTCAGGCACTCAACCTCACCGACGCGGCCTGGCGCCGCTATATCGGATCGAAGCCGCAATTGATCGAGCGCGAACGCTACGGCTACAGCTTCCGTTGGGGCGCCCAGCTCCATTTCTAGGCGGCGATGGACGGTGCTGCGACAGGTGCGGCACCCGACGGGTGGCGTTCGCTGCCGCACGAGGGGACAAGACATGAAACGCCTGCTCATCGCCGCGCTGATCGCCGGTACCGCCGCGCCGGCCGCGGCGCGCGAACCCGCCCCTCCGGCGGGCCTCACGCTCGACCGCGTCGTGCTGCTGATGCGCCACGGCGTCCGCCCGCCGACCAAGTCGCCGCCACTGCCCGAGGGCAGCGCGCGCGGCGCATGGCCGCAATGGCCCGTCGCTCCCGGCTATCTCACCCCGCACGGCCGCGCCGCGCTGGCCCGCGTTGCGACCTACGACCGCGCGCGCTGGACCGCCGCCGGTCTGCTCCCGCGGCGGGGCTGCGCGCGCATCCGCATCGTCGCCGACAGCGACCAGCGGACGATCGAAACCGCGCGCACCTACGCGGCCGGTCTCGCCCCCGGCTGTCCGGTCGCCCCCGAGCACAAGCCGCAGGACGTCGCCGATCCCTTGTTCTCGCCGATCGACGCAGGCGCGACGCCGTTCGATGCGGAGCAGGCGCGCGCCGCGGTGCTCGCCGCCGCCGGTCCCGACGGCATCGCTGCCGAGGAACGCCGCCTCGCACCGTTGCTGACGCGGCTCGACGTCATCCTCTGCGGCAAGCCCACGCCCGGTTGCGGCATCGCCGCCACGCCGACCGGCCTCGCCCCCGCCCGGCCCGGCAAGCGCCCCAAGCTCACCGGCGCGCTCGACCGCGCCTCGACCGCGGCGCAGGTGCTGCTGCTCGAATATGCCGACGGCAAACCGATGCCCGAAGTCGGTTGGGGTCGCGCGACGCCCGCCGACATCGGCCGCCTGTCGGCGCTGCACAGCAGCGAATTCCGCCTGCTCGCCCGCCCGCGCTACGTCGCCCGCGCCAATCTCGCGCTGCTCGCGCCGCTGATCGCCGACTCGCTCGCCGGCGACGATGGCGCGGCGGTGACGATGATCTCGGGCCACGACACCAATATCGCCAGCCTCGGCGGGTTGCTCGACCTGCACTGGCGCGTCCCCGGCCTTGCCGCCGACGATCCGTCGCCGGGCGGCGCGATCGTCCTCGAACGGCTGCGCGACGCCAGCGGCGGCCGCTACGTCCGCGCGCTCTACCGGTCGCAGACGCTCGCCCAGATCCGCAGCGCCGCGCCGCTCACCGCACCTTATGTCGCGATACTGCCGATCCCCGGCTGCACGGCGCGCGGCGTCGCCGGCCTGTGCACCCTGGCGGACTTCCGCAAGACGCTGCTGCGCTAGCGCCCGGCCGCCCGATCGCCCGGCGTGCGCAGCGTCGCGAGGAAGCGCGGCAGCAGTCCGGTCACGCGCAATGCCGGCAGATAGGCCGCCGACTCGCAAGACGCGCGACTGCGTTCGATATTGTCGCAGCGCGCAATCCCACCCCCCGCCGAGCGTGGCAATGCCCGGTCGAGCCGCCGCCGCTCCGCCGCGGGCAGCGAATCGCGGAAGTCGTCGAGCCGCTGCAACCGCTCGCCCGCGGGCAAGGCGACGAATCGCGCCGGCACCGCCGGGACGGCCGGCGCCGCGAGCAGCAGGGACCATAGAAAAGCCATATCCGCCTCCATGTTCGCTCCCGGACCGCAACGATAGCACGATCCGGGGCGGCGAACAGGTCAGTCGGCGGCGGCGTGCGTCCGCGGCGTCGCGATCAGCCCGGGCGCTTCGGCGACGAACCGGTCGAGCACACCATCGGCGATCTTGATCGGGCCATCGAACCGCGTCGCGCCGGGGATCGACGGGATCGCCGCCGCTTCGGCCGCCAGCCGCTTGGCATCGGCGAAATAGCGCGTTGCGGCGCCGCTGCCGCGATTCGCCGCGTCGAGCCCCGCCGCGGTCAGCTGCAGCGCGCGGCCCCAGCGTTGCAGCGCATCGAGCCACGGCCGCGCCTGCGCGGCGAAGGCGGGATCGACAGTGCCCGAACGGATGATGTCCGACGCACCCGCCAGCGCATCGGCGCGCTGCGCCAGGTCGGCGATCGCCGCCTGTCGCGCCGCCGCGTCGCCCTCGGCCAGCGTCTCGCGCACGCCGTCGAGCAGCGCCTTGAGCTGCGGCGCCTGCGGCTGCCACGGCTGGCTGCCGAAGGTCGGCGCCATATGCTGCGTGTCGAAGAACAGCAGCAGCGCCGCGGTCGCCTGCTCGTCGCCGCCGGCGAGGTCGCGCGCCGCGGCGTGCCAGGTCAGCGTCGGGTCGTAATCCCGGTCGTTCCACGCGAAGGCGGCGACGCCGGTCACCGCGACGCGGCTTGGCGCTTCCTGGTTCATCGGGTTGGACAGGATGCCGGTCAGCTCGCCCGACAGCCCCGCCTCGCGCCGGTCATAGGGCGCGAGCAGCAGCCGCCCGGTGGTCTGGGCGTAATCGTTGACCGGGTAATTGTCCCACAGCAGCGTCTTGCGGCCGAACGCCTTGGTCGCCGCCTTGGCGTCGGGGATCGAGATCGCGGGCGGCACCACGTCGGTGCCGGTCCATTGCACGACGATGCGCGGGTCGAGGTGCTGGCGTAGCGCCGCCTTGTACGGCGTTTCCTTCGCATCGTAATATTCGGTCGGCACCATGATCAGCGGCCGCGCCTTGGAATCCTTGGCGGTCAGGTCCTTCTGCACGATGTTGAGCAATTGCGCCTGCGCGACGCCTGCCGCCTGCGCGCCGGACGGGCCGAAGGCGGCGGTGTCGCGCGCGCAATTCCACTTGGTATATTCGATGTCGTCGAGCGCGACGTAGAAGCTGTCGATGCCAAGCGCGCGCAACGCGTCGAACTTGCGCTCCAGCGCCGCGGCGTCGGCGGGGTCGGAGAAGCAGACGCTCGGCCCCGGCGAGATCGCATAGACGAAGTCGACGTGATTGCGCCGCGCCGTCGCCGCCAGCGTGCCGAGCGCGCTCAGCGTCGCGGCGGGGTAGGGCTCGCGCCAGCGCGCGCGTGCGAACGGATCGTCCTTGGGGCTGTAGACATAGGTGTTCGCCTTGACGCTGGCGAGGAAGGCGAGGTGCTTGGTACGATCCGCCATCGTCCATGGCGCGCCGTAGAAGCCCTCGATCGTGCCGCGGATCGGCATCGCCGGATGATCCTGGATCACCAAGGCCGGCACGCTGGGCCGCCGGGCGAGCTGGCGGAAGGTCTGCGCGGCGTGGAACAGGCCGTCGGCGTCATGACCGGCAAGCGTGATCAGACTGCCCCTGCCGATCGCGAGGCTGGCGATCGTATAGCCCTCGGCATGGCCGTCGAGCGTCGTGCTGCTGCGCGCGAGCGCGGCGCGGATCACGCCGGCGTCGCCGGTGCCGAGGACGACATAGGTCCGGTCGAGCGTCGCCGGCACGGCGCGGGCGGTGGCGATCGTGGTGACGCCGGCGGCGGTGAGGATGCCACGGACCAGCGCGACCGTCTCGCCCTGCGTCCCCGGCGCGACCACCAGCACCACCGAATCGCCCAACGTCACCGTGCCGTTGCCGAGCGCGATCGACGCGGGCGCGGGGAAGATCGCCGGCAGCGTCGCCGGCTCGGCGGCGCCCGCCGCGGTGGCGAGCCCCGCCAGCGTGGCGGCCAAGGCGGCATATCCGCCGATCCCACCCCTGCGTCGCGTCATCCTGTGCCTCCGGTATCCAATTGGTATTACGCAGGCTTAGGCAGATGTCGCGACGGCGGCAAGCCGCACGCCGTGCCGGCCCGCGTCGGGAAACGCTTCGTCACCCTCTTGATCGTATACGCTGCGGGCGCTAAGGGCGCGACAGCATCAAGAGTCGGGACGACGCCCGACACCAACCTGCTCCCGAGCAAGGTGGTGCCTCCATGCAGATGGAGGGATGTGGCCGGACCGGCAACCAACGGGATCACGCCACACGTCGCTTCGTCTCTGGTGCATCGAACCGGAAGAAGGACAGCGACGTGACCGACGCCCAGCAATTCGCCAGCGACAATTATGCCGGGATCTGCCCCGAAGCGTGGCAGGCCATGGACCTGGCGAATCGCGGCTCCGCCAGCGCATATGGCGACGACGACTGGACGCAGCGCGCCTCCGACGCCTTCCGCGACCTGTTCGAGACCGAGTGCGAGGTGTTCTTCGCGTTCAACGGCACCGCCGCCAATTCGCTCGCGCTCGCCTCGCTCTGCCAATCCTATCACAGCGTGATCTGCTCGGCGCAGGCGCATGTCGAGACCGACGAATGCGGCGCGCCCGAATTCTTCTCGAACGGCTCCAAGCTGCTCGTCGCGCCGACCGACAGCGGCAAGCTCGATCCGCAGGCGATCCGCAAGCTCGCGACGGGGCGCGCCGACATCCACTTCCCCAAGCCGCGCGTCGTGACGATCACCCAGCCGACCGAGACGGGGCAGGTCTATACGATCGACGAGGTCGCGGCGCTGTCGGCGGTCTGTCGCGAACTCGGGCTGCGCCTGCACATGGACGGCGCGCGGTTCGCGCATGCCTGCGCGACCTTGGGGTGCAGCCCGGCGGACATCACGTGGCGCGCCGGCGTCGACGTATTGTGTTTCGGCGGCACCAAGAACGGCATGGCAGTCGGCGAGGCGGTGCTGTTCTTCGATCCCGCGCTGGCGCAGGATTTCGACTATCGCTGCAAACAGGCGGGGCAACTCGCCTCGAAGATGCGCTTCCTGTCCGCGCCCTGGGTCGGGCTGCTGGAAAGCGGCGCCTGGCTGAGCAACGCCGCACATGGCAACGCCTGCGCCGAACGGCTCGCGGCGGCGATTGCCGATTTGTCCGGCGTTGACCTGATGTTCCCGGTCGAGGCGAATGCCGTTTTCCTCACCGCGCCCGACACGGTGCTCGACGGCCTGCGCGAGCGCGGGTGGCGCTTCTACACCTTCATCGGCGGCGGCGCGCGGTTCATGTTCGCCTGGGATGCCGTTCCGGCGCGCGTCGACGCCCTGATCGCCGACCTGCGCGCCGTCGCGGGGGATGCGAGCGCGGACGCCTTCGCCTGCGCGGCTGCCTGAGCCGGATACGACAAGGGCCGGAGCGTCGCCGCTCCGGCCCTTAGTACCGCGACGCTGGTCGCGATTACTTCGAGCGTTCGACCTGTTCGAAGTCCAGCTCGACCGGGGTGGCGCGACCGAAGATCGACACCGACACCTTGACCTTCGACTTGTCGAAATCGAGTTCCTCGACGATGCCGTTGAAGCTCGCGAACGGACCTTCGAGCACCTTGACCGCGTCGCCGATCTCGTAATCGACCTTGACCTTGGTCTTCGGCGCCGCGGCGGCCTCTTCCTTGCTGTTGAGCATGCGCGCGGCCTCGGCCTCGCTGATCGCCTGCGGCTTGCCCATGCTGCCGAGGAAGCCGGTCACCTTGGGCGTGTTCTTGACGAGGTGGTAGACGTCGTCGTTCATGTTGAGCTTGGCGAGGACATAGCCGGGCATGAACTTGCGTTCGACCGCGATCTTCTTGCCGCGGCGGGCCTCGGTCACCGTCTCGGTCGGCACCTCGATCTGCTCGACGAGCTGATCGAGGCCGAGCCGGGTCGCCTCGGCCATGATCGCGTCGCGGACCTTGCCCTCGAAGCCCGAATAGGCGTGAATGATGTACCAGCGCGCCATTGGAAAACCCTTACTTCGCGAGCTTGAGCAGCGCCTGGACGACCGCGTTGAAGAACGTGTCGACGCCCAGGAAGAACAGCGCGAGGATCGTGGTCATGATGACCACCATGATGCCCGTCATGACCGTCTCGCGCCGGGTCGGCCAGACGACCTTCTTGGTCTCGGCCTGCACCTGACGGATGAATTCGATGGGGGTCGTCTTCGCCACTGTTTTTTCTCAAAACCCGCTGGAATCACGAAAATCCGTGTCGCTGAAGACATAAGGCCGCTGCCGCTTCCCTCATGTGGGGAACCGGCGTGGCCCGTCCTCAGCTGTCGGATGGCCTGCGCAGATAGCCGCGCGGGCCGGCAAAGGCAAGTCCGCCGGGATGCGCGACGCCGACGCGCCCGCAGCGCCGGTCAATGACCGTAGGTCTTGATGCCGCGCCGCCGCAGCTTCTCACGCTTGCGCTTGCGCAAATATACGATCAGCGCCGGTATGCCGATCAGCAGCAACACGCCGATAATGGCATAAACAAGCGTAAATCGTGTGGCCTCGTCCATGGTCGCTTTATAGCAGGACGATTGTCGGCGTCACCGCCAATATGACAAAAAATTCATTGCGATGGAGCAAGGTCCGGCCGGCGCGTCGCGGGCGGGACTGGCAGGAGTGCACGGACTCGAACCGTGGGCCCTCGGTTTTGGAGACCGATGCTCTACCAACTGAGCTACACTCCTGCAGCGCCGCGCCCTCTACCGCCTTGCGAAAAAAAGGGCAAGACGATCCTGCGCGATCGTCATCGCACGGGTGACGGCCGGCCGTCATCTCATTATGGGACGGTAACGAACGGGTACGGGAGACGACGGTTGGCGAAGATCATGGCGGCGGGTGCGGCACTGGCGCTGGCATGTCTGCCCGCGGTCGGCATCGCCGCCGATCCGGTCGCGGCGCCCGATCTGGGGGCCAATCTCGAACGCTTCACCTATCCCTGGCCGGTGCAGACGATGACCTTCGACATCGTCGGCCAGCCCGCGACGATGGCCTTCATGGACATCGCGCCGGCGCGGCCGAACGGCCGCAGCGTGGTGCTGCTCCACGGCAAGAACTTCTGCGGCGCGACGTGGGAAAGCAGCGCGCGGGCGCTAGCCAATGCCGGCTATCGCGTCCTCGTCCCCGACCAGATCGGCTTCTGCAAATCCGCCAAGCCGCGCGCCGCGCAATATAGCTTCGAGATGCTGGCCTCGTTCACCCGCCGTCTGATGGAGGCGCGGGGCATCCCCCGCGCTGCCATCGTCGGCCATTCCTTCGGCGGCATGCTCGCGATGCGCTTCGCGATCCTCTATCCCGACGCGGTCGAGCGGCTGGTGCTGGTCAATCCGCTCGGCCTCAAGGACCGGTCGGAGGAGGGGCTGCCGTACGTCGACGTCGACACTTTGTGGGCGGGCGAGCGCAAGGCGAGCTATGCCTCGATCAAGGCCTATCAGCAGCAGAATTACTATCACGGCACCTGGAAGCCCGCCTACGACCGCTGGGTATGGATGCTGGCGGGGCTGATCGCGAGCGTGCCGTTGCTCTACACCGCGCTTCACATCGTCTCGACGGCC
>JGI20283J15916_100110_pt1 | contig 45334 bp, 49 predicted proteins | sample Plalitdecfosmids_FD_15916 | JGI IMG/M metagenome (IMG submission 15916) | reverse complement strand
GCTCCCCAGCGTCAGCCACTGGGTCCAGCAGGAAGCGCCCGAAAAGGTGAACCGGATACTCGCCGACTGGCTCGCGAGACCGGCGTGACCGGCGACCTTGTTTCACCGCGAGAAGCATCAGGACGGAGGCCCGTGCGTTCTATCCGTCTCCTGGGTTGCGGTGGCCACTCTGCGGCAGGAGAGGCGGCCCGTGCGTCCGCACCCGGATGCACGGGTCTTCCCGCCCGCGGGCCGCCGGTAAGGAACTCTGTCCCGCAGGGGTTGTTGTGACAGGGTGGCTACCGAACAAGGAGCATGAGATGTTCAAGAAGTACATGACGCTTGCACTGCTCGCCAGCGGCCTCGCCCTCGCCGCCTGCAACACGGTCGAGGGTGCCGGCAAGGACGTCGAGTCCGTGGGCGACGCTGCACAGGACGCAGCCAAGTAAGACCTGTTTCGCGCTCCGCACCGCCGGCCTGTTCCGGCGGTGCGTCTCGCCCGCTGTCCCGCGGCGACTGCCGGCTGGTGACAGCCGATTGGCGAGTCTCGCGCCTTTCAGTTGAATTCCGCTAAGATCGCGACATGATTCGCTTCATCACCTCGCTCGCCCTGCTGTCGCTCGGCATCCCGGCCCTTGCGCAGACCGCGCCGCCCGCAATACCCCCGGCGACACCGGCGCCCGTGGAGGTTGCCGCTCCGAAGCCCGCGACCGTCCGCGTCGCTCTCCAGACCAGCGAGGGCCCCATCGTCCTCGAGCTGGAGAAGGAGCGTGCGCCCGTCACCACGGCGAATTTCCTGCGCTACATCGATCAGAAGCGGCTCGACGGTACGGTGTTCTACCGGGCGATGAAGCTCACGCCCGCCGGCGATTATGGCCTGATCCAGGGCGGAACACAGGGCAATCCGAAGCGCGCTCTCCCCGGCATCGTTCACGAGCCGACGACGAAGACCGGCCTTGGCCACGTCGACGGCACGATCTCGATGGCCCGTGGCGCGCCGGGCAGCGCCACGGGCGACTTCTTCATCACCGTCGGCGCACTGACCTCGCTAGATGCCAATCCGGCGCAGCCGGGCGACAATCTCGGCTTCGCCGCTTTCGGCCATGTCGTCGAGGGCATGGACGTCGTACGCCGCATCATGTCCGCTCCCACCTCCCCGACGGCCGGCGAGGGCGCGATGAAGGGCCAGATGCTCGCCGCTCCCGTCCGCATCCTCACGGCGCGGCGCGCGAAATAAAATGCGACGATGGGAGGGTGACCGGCTCTCCGCGCCCGTGCCTCACGCAAGCGCGGCAGTCACCTCGGCGATGGCGGCATAGACCGCATCGAGATCGTCCGCCCCGATGCAATAAGGCGGCATCACATAGATCGTGTTCCCCATGGTGCGCAGCAGCAGCCCGCGATCCCGGAACGCCGCCGTCATGCGCGGCCCCAGCGCAGACAGATAGTCGCCGGCCGGCGTTTCCGCCTCCATTGCCGTGATCGTGCCGATCCGGCGCAGGTTCCTGAGGTTCGGGTGCCCCGCCAGCGTCGCCAGCCGCTCCGCCTGCATCTGGCCAAGCGCCGCGATGCGCTCCAGCACCGGCTCCTCGCGCCAGATCGCGATGTTGGCGTTGGCGGCTGCGCAGGCGACCGGGTTGGCGGTGTAGCTGCTCGAATGGAAGAAGGTCTTCGACCGGTCCTCGGAGAAATGGGCGTCGAAGATCGCCTCGGTGCACAAGGTCACCGCCAGCGGCAACGCCCCGCCGGTCAGGCCCTTCGACAGGCACATGATGTCCGGCTCGATGCCGGCCTGCTCGCAGGCGAGGAGCGTGCCCGTCCGGCCCCAGCCGGTCATTACCTCGTCGGCGATAAATAGCACCCCGTGCGCGGCGCAGACCCGGCGCAGCTCAGCCAGTGTCTCCGGCGCATAGATCAGCATGCCGCCCGCGCCGAGGATCAGCGGCTCGACGATGAAGGCGGCGGGAGGCGACTGCCGGCAGATCGCCTCCAGCGCGTCGATTGCCGCCTGCTCTCGTCCCGCCGCCGGATAGGGCACCGTCTCCACATCGAACAGCAGCGGCGCGTAAGCCCGGTTGAACACCCCGCGCGCACCCACCGACATCGCCCCGATGGTGTCGCCATGATAGCTATGCTCCATCACCACGATGCGGTGGCGCGGCTCGCCGCGATTGGCCCAGAAGCCCAGCGCCATCTTCAGCGCGACCTCGACGCTGGTCGACCCGCTGTCCGAAAAGAACACCCGCGTCAGCGGCTCGGGCGTCATCTCGACCAGCGCGCGCGCAAGCGTCTCTGCCGGCTCGTGCGTCCAGCCGGCGAAGATCAGCTGGTCGAGCTTCTCCGTCTGCGCCCGGATCGCCGCCTGGATACGCGGATGGCAATGGCCGTGGGTGATCACCCACCAGGACGAGATCGCGTCGACGTAGCGCATCCCGTCCGGCGTGAAGAGCGCTGCGCCCTCGGCCCGCTCGATCAGCGGGATCGGCTCGCCGAGGCCATGCTGCGTGAAGGCGTGCCAGACGGGAGAGCCGCTCACGGCATCGCCCGCTCGAAGTCGGCGATGTCGAACCCGGCCCTGAACGCGGCGGCGAGCGCCGGCCCGTCGACCTGCGGCAGCATCGGAAGCCGCCCGAGCCGGCGCACCCGGCCAATCCGCGTGATCGTCGCCTCGCTGTCCTCGTTCGCCTCGCCGATGAAGGCGATGCCGAGGATCGGCACGGCCCGGACGCGCAGCGCCTCGATGGACAGCAGGCTGTGGTTGATCGTGCCGAGGCTGGTGCGCGCGCAGAGGACCACCGGCAGGCGCCACCGTGCGAAGACTTCGGCGTAGAGTGTATCGCCGACCAGCGGCACCAGCACGCCGCCGGCCCCTTCGACGACCAGTGGGCGTTCCGTCGCCGGCAGGACGAGCCTGTCGAGGTCGATCTCCTCCCCGTCGAGCGCTGCCGCGAGGTGGGGAGAGGCGGGCGTCGCCAGCCGGTAACGTTCCGGATGGACATGGCAGCCGCTGAGCCGCGCCACGCGCTCGCTGTCGGTCTCGCCGTCGAGCCCGGCCTGCACCGGCTTCCAATAATCCGCGCCGAGCGCCTGCGTCAGCGCTGCGGCGAAGATCGTCTTGCCGATGTCGGTATCCGTCCCGGTGACGACGATGCGCGGGCTCATGCCGGAACGTGGGCGAGGATGTCGGCCAGCGCCTCGACGAGGTCGTCGACCGCCCGGCTGTCGGCGTGCAGCGTCAGCGACACGCGCAGGCGGGACGTGCCCTCGGGCACCGTCGGCGGCCGGATACCGCGCACGTCGAAGCCGCGCGCCTGAAGCTCGGTCGCCGCCGCCATCGTACGCGCATCGTCGCCGAGGATCACCGGCAGGATCTGCGAGCCGCTCGGCGGCGTGCCCAGCCGTTCGCCGAATCGGCGGGCGGCGTGGGCGGACAGCGCCGACAGCCGCTCGCGCCGCTCCGGCTCGTCCGCCAGCACCCGGAGCGCCGCGCGCACGGCAGCCGCCATCAGCGGCGAGGGCGCGGTCGAGAAGATGAACTGCCGCCCGCGATTGACCAGGAAGTCGATCAGCACCTTCGGGGCCGCAACCAGCGCCCCTTCGCAGGCCAGCGCCTTGCCGCAGGTATAGAGCAGCACGACGTTGTCGCGCCCTGCGCATATATGTCCCAACCCGCGCCCATCGGGCCCGAACACGCCCGTAGCATGTGCCTCATCGATGACGAGGAAGCCTCCGTGCCGGTCGGCGATCCCCATCAGCTCGGCGAGCGGCGCCTTGTCGCCGTCCATGCTGTAGAGGCTTTCCACCGCGATCCATGGCGCACCTGCGCCGCCTGCGTTCCGCCAGCGCAGGATCGCATCCTCGAATGCCTGCGCATCATTGTGGCGCGCCGCCGTCGCGTCGGCGCGGCTCAGCCGCATCCCCTCGTGCGAGCTGGCGTGGATCAGCTCGTCGTGGACGATGAGGTCGCCGCTCTGCGGCAGCGTACCCAGGATGGCGTTGTTCGCCGCATAGCCGCTGGAGAAATAGAGCGCCCGCTCGCAGCCGAAGAAGGCGGCCGCCTCGGCCTCCAGCGCCTCATGCTCCGGATGGTTGCCGCGCAGCAGCCGCGATCCGCCCGAGCCCACGGGCACGCCGCGGTCGAGCGCCGCATGCACTGCCTCCACCAGCACCGGCGCGCCGGACAGCGCCAGATAGTCGTTCGACGCGAAGTCGATCCCGGCGCGCGGCGCAAGGCGGCGCAGCCTGTGGCTGTCGGCGAGCGCCTGCAGGTTCTCACGGTGACGGTCCAGCATGGCCTCCGCACTAGCTCCATGAAGAGGCGATGGCGACCCCCTTGTTATGCCGCGCCGTCCACCGCTCCGCTCCCCCCGCAGGTTGACTTTTGCGGCCCAGGCCTTAGTTACGCGCCTTCGCATTGACCCCGCACGCCCGGTGAAGCGGTGGTCGCGACGGATGCAAGGTCCGGCGGCGCGAGTCCGGGTTACAGACCGAACAGCGAATTGGAACGATAATGTCGAAGCGTAAGAGCGCGAAGTACAAACTCGACCGCCGCATGGGCGAGAATATCCACGGCCGCCCGAAGAGCCCGGTCAACAAGCGCGAATACGGCCCCGGCCAGCACGGCCAGCGCCGCAAGAGCAAGCCGACCGACTTCGGCATCCAGCTCCGCGCGAAGCAGAAGCTGAAGGGCTATTACGGCGACGTCACTGAGAAGCAGTTCAAGCGCACCTTCGCCGAGGCTGCCAACATGAAGGGCGACACCTCGCAGAACCTCATCGGTCTGCTGGAGCAGCGCCTCGACATGGTCGTCTACCGCGCCAAGTTCGCGCCGACGATCTTCTCGGCCCGCCAGATCGTGAACCACGGCCACATCCTGGTCAACGGCAAGAAGCTCAACATCGCTTCGGCCCGCATCAAGCCGGGCGACGTCGTCGAGCTCGGACCGAAGGCCCGCGAGATGGCGCTCATCCTTGAGGCGCAGGGCCTCGCGGAGCGCGACGTTCCGGAATATGTGACCATCGACGGTCCGCGCGCGACCTATGTCCGCGTGCCCGCATTCGACGAAGTGCCCTATCCGGTGAAGATGGAGCCGAACCTCGTCGTCGAGTTCTATTCGCGCTAATCCGCGACGAATTCGAGTTCAAAACGGGCGCGGCGGCTTCGGCCTCCGCGCCCGTTCTGCGTTCGGACCAGAGCGCAGCTATTGCGCTTCCTCTCCTGTCATTCCCGCCTTCGCGGGAATGACAGGAGAGAGCAGTCCGCGTCGACCTGAAATAATCGTGCTTTAATCGCCCGGTCGGGCGGTCACGAGCACCACCCAGCCGGCAAGCGCCGACAGCAGCGACCCGCCGAACACTCCGATCTTCACCGCGTCGCCTAGATGCCCGACGCCGTCGAACGCCAGTCCGCCGATGAACAGGCTCATGGTGAAGCCGATGCCGCAGAGCAGCGCCACCCCATAGAGCTGTCGCCAGCTGGCATGCGCCGGCAGGTCGGCGAGGTTCAGCCGAACCGCCGCCCAGACCGAGCCGAAAATCCCGACCTGCTTGCCGAGGAACAGCCCGAGCGCGATGCCGAGCGGCACCGTGCCCAGTATCTCGCCCGAAGCCAGTCCCGAGAACGAGACGCCGGCATTGGCGAAGCCGAAGATCGGCACGATGCCGAAGGCGACCGGCGCATGCAGGACATGCTCCAGCCGGTGCAGCGGCGACGTCGGATCGTCCGGCCGCCCCCGCGCCGGCTTGAGCGGAATCGTCATCGCCACGGCCACCCCGGCAAGCGTCGCATGGACGCCCGACTGCAGGACCAGCCACCAGATGACCGCCCCGATCAGCAGATAGGGCCACAGGCTCGCGACGCCCATCCTGTTAAGCGCATAAAGAAGCGCAAGCCCGGCGAGCGCTGCGCCAAGCGGACCGAAAGCCAGATCGCTCGTATAGAACAGCGCGATGATGACGATCGCGCCGAGGTCGTCGATGATCGCGACCGCCGTCAGGAAAATCTTGAGCGACACGGGCACGCGCGACCCGAGCAGCGCCAGCACGCCGAGCGCGAAGGCGATGTCGGTCGCCGACGGAATCGCCCAGCCCCGGAGCGCCACCGCGTCGCCGGCATTCAGCGCGACATAGACTGCTGCCGGCGCTGCCATCCCCGCCAGCGCCGCGACGCCGGGCAGCACGCGCCGTTGCCAGGTCGCGAGCTGCCCGTCGACGAATTCCCGCTTCACCTCGAGTCCGACGAGGAGGAAGAAGATCGCCATCAGCCCGTCATTGACCCAGTGCAGCACACTGAGACCGCCGACATGGGTTTCCAGGGTCTGGAAATATGCTCCCGCGAGGCGGGAATTGGCGACGATCAGCGCCAGCGCCGCCGCCAGCATGAGTATGATCCCGCCCGATGCCTCGCTGCCGAGGAAGCGGCGCAATGCCGACCGGGGGCGCTCGTTACCGGACTTCGCGTGCGCATCCATCCTGCATGGTCTAGGGCATTCGCCGCACCGGAGCCAAGGCAGAGATGGCTAAAGTCTGGAAGGCCGCAGCACCCGTTCGAGCGCTGCGGCCTTGGGCATCACCGGACGGCCGTGATGTCGACGCCCTGGTCCATCCACTGCTGCTTCGTCTTGCAGATCTTCTGAACGACCCGGGAGCCCGAGAAAGCTTCCTTCACGCAATATTTCTTCTCGGTGACTGCGGGCAGCTCGCCGCCGGCGTCCGGCGCGGACGTGACGACGGTCTGGCTGCCGGGCTGCGTGCCGTCTGCGAATGCGGGAGCCGAAACCGTCATGAGAGCGGCAATGGCGGCGAGCGACAGGCAGGTGAAGGTCTTGATCATGGCTGGTTCCTCATCCGATCCAAGGTTGAAATCTCGGTAGGCTTGGTAAATCTCGCCTACATCCCCAGCTTTGCAGCCGCCGTGCCAACTGCATCGCATCAGGATAAATCAATCACTTAGCTCAGATATTCTGCCGACAGCCCATAACCGCAGCCCGACTATTGGTGAAACTCACCAACTCATGGCAATTTATACCGCACCCGTTCCGAAGCGATCTGTCCGAACGCGAACACAGCTGTCCGAAAATGAACAGAAGCAGCGTCGCCACTAACAGATGGTCGATTGTTGATGACCCCCACGCTCAGTGCGCGCGGTCGCGCGCTGCGATAGCAGCTTGGCTGAATCATCCGGGGAATGGTGGCGGTGTCGGAGGGATTCGAACCCTCGATACGGATTATCTCCGTATAACGGTTTAGCAAACCGCCGCCTTCAGCCGCTCGGCCACGACACCAACCGTGCGCACCCCTAGCGATGCGCCGTGCAGGGGTCAACGGCGATCACGGCGAACGCCGCACCCTTCTTTCGTACAGGAGGCCGACCAAATCATTTTGGTGCGGGTGCGGCCTGCGCTAAGAACAGGGGTGGAATGAACGCGAACGCGATCGAAGAAACGATAAGCGGGGATCGTCGTTAAGGGAATGGGTGTGGGTTGCAGGCGTCGTCGTTATCGACGGCTGCGGCTGTTCAGGGGCGCAAGGGCCATTCGTTGATCCGTTTGTTCAAGCATTATGTGCCGGTGCCTGTCGTGCTGCTCGGCCTCATCGAGTTGGCGCTGCTGTTCTTCGCGGCCGAACTCGCCTGGGAAATCCGCGCCGCGCAGATCGGGATGGATGGCGAGCCGATGCGCGGCCGCCTCGGCGAGCTCGTCACCTATGCGGTGATCGTGCTGATCTCGTTACTGGCCGTCGGTGGCTATCAGCGTGACGGCTATCGGTCGGCGCGGCTGACGGCGACCCGGTTGACCGCTGCGTTCGTGCTGGCCTTCGTCGCGCTGTCGGTGATCTTCTATCTGTTACCAGATGTCGCCCTGTGGCGGTCGATTTCGCTCTACGCGATCCTGCTGTCGTTCCTGGCGCTGCTGACGGCGCGCACGCTGTTCAACCGGCTCGTCGGCTGGCAGCGTTTCCGGCGCTGCGTTCTCGTGCTCGGGGCCGGTTGCCGCGGTGCGCAGGTGGCGGCGCTGGCGGCATCGCGCGACGCCAGTTTCTTCGTCAGCGACTATGTCCAGATGACCGAGCAGGAGGCGCAGGTCCCAGGTGCCGTCCCTTATGCAGGGGCAGGGTCGCTTCGCCCCCTCCTGGAGAAGAAGCAGGTCGACGAGATCGTGCTGGCGATCGAGGAGCGGCGTGGTTCGCTGCCGCTGGACGACCTGCTCCAGGCCAAGCTGTCGGGCGTGCGCGTGAGCGACCTGTCGAGCTTCCTCGAGCGGGAGACCGGCAGGATCGACCTCGCCGCTGCTTCGCCGTCCTGGCTGATCCTGTCGGATGGATTCCTCGCGGCCGGTCCGGCGGCGGTGGCGGGCAAGCGGCTGTTCGACATCGCCGCGAGCGCGCTCCTCCTCATCCTGTCGTCGCCGATCCTGATCGTCACGGCGATCGTCATCAGGCTGACGAGCCCGGGGCCGATCTTCTATCTCCAGGAGCGGGTGGGGCAGAACGGGCGGTCGTTCAACGTCGTCAAGTTCCGTTCGATGCGCACCGATGCGGAGCAGGACGGCAAGCCGCAATGGGCGCAGGAGCGCGACCCGCGCGTGACAGCGATCGGCCGCTTCATCCGGGCGAGTCGCATTGATGAGATTCCGCAGATCTTCTGTGTGCTGAAGGGCGACATGAGCTTCGTGGGCCCGCGCCCGGAACGCCCGTTCTTCGTCAAGGAACTGGCGGCGCAACTGCCCTTCTACAACGAGCGACATGTGGTGAAGCCCGGCATAACGGGCTGGGCGCAGCTCAACTATCCGTACGGTGCGAGCGTCGAGGATGCGCGCCACAAGCTCGAATACGACCTCTATTACGTCAAGAACTACAGCAGCTTCCTCGACCTGCTGATCCTTATCCAGACGGTTCGGGTCGTGCTCTGGCGCGACGGCGTGCGGTGACCGGATGAGGGCGGCTTGATCAACGACGTCGGGTTCGTCAGCCATCTGCTCGCCTGCATCGGCTATGGCGCGCTTGCCGGGGTACTGCTGTCGCGGCGCGACCAGAATGCCGCCAGCCTGTGGATGGTGGCCGCCTGCATCATAACGGCGGTGTGGGCCGCCGCCGTGGTATTGGCGGCGCGCTATGGCGACGCCTATGTCGCGGCGATCTCGCCGCTCGAAACGCTGCGCTCGGCAGCGTGGATCGCCTTCCTGGCGGCGCTGCTGATGCCATCGTGGCGGCTCGACAAGCAGGTCAGTTCCTCATTCGTCATCGCGGTCGCCCTCGGTGTGGCGGTCGCGGGGCAACTCGTCATGGAACTGGTCGACGATCTGGAGATTAGTGGCGAATCACTGAGCTCGGAGCCGCTGTTCGCCTACCTATTCGTGATGTCGCGACTGGCGGCGGCGACCGGTGGGGTCGTCCTCGTCCACAACCTCTATGTGAACGCGGCGCCGTCAGCGCGGTGGAGCATCCAGCTGCTGTGCATCGGCTTGGTCGGGCTCTTCGGCTACGACCTCAACATGTACACGCTGAACCTGCTATCGGATCAGCTGGACGCGGACCTGTTCAACGTGCGCGGCGCGGTCGATGCGCTGCTGGTGCCTGTGATCGCCTTGTCTGTTCAGCGCAACCGGCAGTGGCGGTTGCAGCTGTCGCGCAAGGCTGCGTTCCATACCTTCTCACTGACGGCCGTTGGCGGCTATCTCGTGCTGATGTCGCTAGCGGCCTACGGGCTCAAGCTGGCAGGGGGCGATTGGGGGACCTTCTTCCAGATCAGCTTCCTGTTCGGCGCGATCGTGCTGGCGGCGGTGGTGCTGTTCTCGGGCCGCTTCCGCGCATCGGCGCGGGTTTGGATCAACAAACATTTCTTCGCCTATAAATATGATTACCGCGAGGAGTGGCTGAGGGTCATCGCGACCGTGTCGCGGACCGGTGCTGGCTATGGCGACCTGTCCGAGCGCGTGGTGCAGGCAGTCTGTTCGATCGTCGACAGCCCGGGCGGCGCGCTATACGCCCGGGCCGACGATGGGGCGTTCGAGCCAGCGGGCCGCTGGAACTTCCGCGCTGCGCCTACGGCCCCTGTCGAGGCGAATGGCGATCTAGCGCGGTTCCTGGAGGGGCGGGGCCGCATCGTCGATCTCGACGAGTTGCGGGCCGGTAAGGGCGATTATGGCGGGCTGGCGCTGCCGGCATTCGCAGTCGGTGATCCGCGCGGCTGGCTGATCGTGCCGCTGCTACATCTTGAGCGCCTGGCCGGTTTCGTGGTGATCGAGCGGTCGCTGGCGAAGCGCGAGCTGAACTGGGAGGATTTCGACCTGCTGCGCACCGTCGGACGGCAGGCAGCGAGCTATATCGCCGAGGCATCAAGCCAGGCGGCCCTGCTGGAGGCGATGAAGTTCGACGAGTTCAACCGTCGCTTCGCCTTCATCATGCACGACATCAAGAATCTAGTGAGCCAGCTCGGGCTCGTGGCGCGCAATGCGGAGCGCCATGCCGACAATCCCGAGTTCCGTGCGGACATGGTGGCGACGCTGCAGAATGCGACCGCCAAGATGAACGACATGCTGGCGCGGCTTGCCCAGCACAATACCGCGAAGGCCGACGACGCGAAGCCGGTCGACCTGTGCCGGGTCGTGGCCGAGGTGGTCGGCGCCAAGCGCAACTCGCGGCCGGCACCGAAGCTGCTGCCCGGACCGGTAGGGCTTCACGTGCTGGCGGACGAGCAGCGGCTGGAGCAGGTGTTCGCGCATCTGATCCAAAATGCCATCGATGCCAGTACCGAAAATGGTGTGGTGGCTGTTGCGGTGGCGCATGCGGAGGGCGAGGCGCTCGTCGAGGTGCGGGACGAGGGCTGCGGTATGTCGGCCGCGTTCGTCCGCAGCGAGCTATTCAAGCCGTTCCACTCGACGAAGGTGGGGGGCTTCGGCATTGGTGCCTATGAGGCGCGCGAGATCGTGCGCGGCATGGGCGGACGTCTGGACGTGACGAGCCGGGAAGGTGAGGGAACGGTGTTCACCGTGGCCCTGCCGCTTGCCGGCGATGTACGGGAAAGGAAACGGGCCTGATGGCGGACGATCGGCGCAAGCTGCTGGTGGTCGAGGACGACGAGGGGCTGCAGCGGCAGCTCAAATGGTCCTACGAGGATTATGACGTGGTGATCGCCGGCGAGCGTACTGCCGCGATCGACGCATTGCGGGCGCATGAGCCTGCCGTAGTTACGCTCGACCTCGGGCTGCCGCCCGATCCGGATGGGACGAGCGAGGGCTTTGCGACGCTGGAGGAGATCCTGCGGCTGAAGCCGGACACGAAGGTGATCGTCGCGTCGGGACATGGCGCGCGCGAGAGCGCGCTGCGAGCGATCGCCCTCGGGGCCTATGATTTCTACCAGAAGCCGGTCGACATCGACGAGCTGGGGTTGATCGTCCGCCGCGCCTTTCATCTGTCCGATATCGAGTCGGAGAACCGGCGGCTGGCGGACAAGCCAGGCGAGAGCGTGCTTGGTGGGATTATCACGGCGTCACCGGCGATGCTGAAGGTCGCACGCATGATCGAGCGTGTCGCCGGGGCCGATGTCTCGGTGATGCTGCTGGGCGCGTCGGGAACGGGCAAGGAGCTGCTGGCGAAGGGCCTGCACGACGTGTCGCCGCGCAAGAAGAAGCCGTTCGTCGCGATCAATTGCGCGGCGATCCCGGAGAACCTGCTCGAGGCCGAGCTGTTCGGTTACGAGAAGGGGGCGTTCACCGGAGCGATCAAGACGACCGAGGGCAAGATCGAGCTGGCGCAGGGCGGCACGCTGTTCCTCGACGAGGTCGGGGATATTCCGCTGCCGCTCCAGGTGAAGCTGCTGCGCTTCCTGCAGGAGCGGGTGATCGAGCGGATCGGCGGGCGGCGCACTATCCCAGTGGACGTGCGGATCGTCTGCGCGACGCACCAGAATCTGGACACTATGATCGCCGAGCAACGGTTCCGCGAGGATCTCTATTACCGGCTTGCCGAGATCGTTGTGCGCATCCCGCCGCTGGCCGAGCGGCATGGCGACGCGACACTGCTGGGGCAATATTTCCTCCAGAAGTTCGCGCGGGAGATGAAGCGGGGGGTGAAGGGATTTACACCGGATGCGCTTGCGGCGCTCAATGCCTGGCACTGGCCGGGCAATGTCCGTGAGCTGGAGAACCGGATGAAGCGGGCCGTCATCATGGCAGACACCTCGCGGCTGTCGGCGGCCGACCTCGACCTCGAGGACAAGGATGACGATGCCGAGATGCTGAACCTGAAGACTGCGCGCGAGGTGGCCGATCGCAAGGCGATCCGGCTGTCGCTGGCGCGGACGGAGGGCAATATCTCGAATGCCGCGAAGCTGCTGGGGATCAGCCGGCCGACCTTCTACGACCTTATAAAACAGTATGGCATTGACGTTTGACCGGGAAACCGATTGCATCGGTTCCAACGGGTTACGGCGTTCTGCCACGGGCGAGGATTTGAAAGCATGAATCAGTGGGGTAAGGCGCGGGTCCGTGCGCTTCACGCGGGCGCGGCAGCTGCGCTTCTCGCATCGATCTCGATGGTGCCGACAGTGGCGCAGGCGGATCGGCGGAGCGAGTCGACAAGTGCCTATGATCGGGCGTTCACGCGGTTCGAGAACAACGACTTCAAGGGCTCTCGTATCGAGCTGTTGAAGGCGCTTCAGGCGAATCCGAACAATCCGCTGGCACGACTGCTGAACGCTCGTGTGGCACTGGAGCTAGGCGCGGGTGTGGCGGCGCAGACCGAGGTCGAGAAGGCGCGCAATGCCGGCGTTCCTGTCGAGAAGACGCGCCATTTGATGGCGCATGCACTGTTCCTCCAGGGCAAGGGCGAGGCGGCGCTGAAGGAGGCCGATCCGGCACGCGTGCCGCCGCAGTTCGCGGCTTATGCAGCGCGTATCCGCGGGCGTTCGCAGATGCTGATCGGCCAGCCCGAGCGGGCGCGGGCTGAGTTCGAGCTGGCGCAGCGGCTGTCGCCGGACAATATCGACATTCTTGCCGACCGCGCGCGTTACGAGATGCTCTCGGGCAAGCCGGCGGAAGCGGAGAAGGTGATCAACCGGGCGCTGCAGCTCGATCCCAAGAGCGCGAAGGCACTGGTGCTGAAGGGCAATCTCGTCCGGTCGCGGGAGGGGTTGCCGAAGGCGCTACCCTATTTCACGCAGGCGATCCAGATCGACCCGGACAATGTCGAGGCGCTGCTTGAGCGCGCCGGCACCTATGGCGACCTGCGGCGCGAGGCGGAGGCGCGCGCCGACTTGAAGCGGGTGCAGGAGCTTGCTCCCGACCATCCGCTCGGGCTCTATCTAACCGCCGTGCTTGAGGCGCGCGCCGGCCGCTACCAGCAGGCCAATGCGTTGATGACGCGCACCAAGGGGCAGCTCGACCGCTATGCGCCGGCGCTGATGCTGCAGGGCATGCTGTCCTACCAGCTTAACGACCTGAAGGCAGCGAACGACTTCCTTACCCGTGCACTGGCCAAGGCGCCGGACTATGCGCTCGGGCGCAAGCTGCTCGCGTCTACGCAGATGCGCTCCGGCCAGTTCGACGATGCGGTCCGCACGCTGCAGCCGCTGGTCAACTCGCCGAACGTCGACGGCGGCTCGCTGGCGCTGATGGGTCAGGCGCTTGCTCGCAAGGGCGATTTCAAGGCGGCGCAGACCTACCTCCAGCGCGCCTCGCGCGCGGCGCCGGGAGCGACCGAGCTTCGGACGCAGCTGGCGATGACGCAGGCGGCGCTCGGCGATAATGCGGCGGCGAGCGCAACGCTCGGCCAGGTGCTGAAGACCAACGCGAGTTCGCCGCAGGCGCTGATGGCGGCGGCGCTCGTCAATCTGAGGTCGAGCAAGTATCGCGAGGCGCTGGCGACGACCAATCGCCTCGTCGCGGTGCAGCCCAACTCGCCGATCGGCTATAATATGCGGGGTGCGGCGCTCCTCGCGCTCGGCGACCGCAAGGCGGCGGAGGCGAATTTCCGCACGGCGCTCCAGAAGCAGCCGAAATTCGACGAGGCGCGGCGCAATCTCGCGCAGGTCATGCTGGCGACCGGCCGCCGTGCCGAGGCGAAGCGCGAGCTGCAGACCATCATCGACAATGACCCGAAAGACGTCCGCGCGATGATGGCGCTGGCGGCGGTCGCAGAGCGCGCGGGCGACCAGAAGGAGCGGTTGCAGTGGCTGCAGCAGGCCACCGCCGCCGATCCGACGTCGATCGCGCCGCGTATGGCGCTGACGCAGGCCTATGTGCAGACCGGCCAGGCGAACCGCGCGATTACAGAGGCGCGGGCGCTGGAGCGCGATTTCCCGAATGAGCCGGCGGCGGTCGAGCTGGTCGGCATGGCAAACCTCGCAGCGAAGAAGCCTGCGGATGCCGAGAGCGCATTCAACCGGCTGGGCGCGATCGCTCCGGGCGCGGTTGGGCCGCGGCTGATGCTGGCGCGGACGCAGGCGACGCAGGGCAAGCTCCCGCAGGCACGGCAGACCTATGAGCAGGCGCTGCTCATGCCGAGCCAGAACGTCTTGCCTGTTTATGTCGACTATATCCGCATGGAGGTGCGCGCCGGCCGGAACGCCGAGGCGGCGCGGCTCGTCGATCGGATGAGGAAGGCCTATCCGAAGTCGAACGTGCCCGACCAGGTCATCGGCGACATGCACATGCAGGCCGGGCGCGTGGCGCAGGGCATGGCGTCGTATGAAGCGGCGCGGCGTATTACGTTCGACCGTACGGTCGCGACGCGGCTTTCGGTTGGCTACCAGCGCGCGGGCAAGCCGCAGGCGGCGATCCAGGCATTGCAGGCGTTCGCGCAGGGCAAGCCGCGCGACCCGCTGATCGAAGCGTCGATCGCGGAGATCCAGATCGGCCTCAGGCAGTACCGGCCGGCGATCGCCACCTATGAGTCGCTGATGAAGCGCGGGGGCGGCAACAGCGCGGCGGTGCTCAACAACCTCGCCTGGGCCTATCATCAGGTTGGCGACAAGCGGGCGCTGGCGACAGCGGAGCGGGCGTATAAGCTGCAACCGGCCGCGGCGGTGAAGGATACGCTCGGCGTTATCCTTGTCGACACGCGCAGGGACCCGAAGCGGGGTCTGGCGCTGCTGCAGCAGGCGGTGAAGGCGTCGCCGCGCGATCCGAACATCCGCTTCCATGCGGCGGTCGGTTATGTCGTGAACGGTCGCAAGCAGGACGCGCTGCGCGAGCTGGACCTCGCGCTGAAGGCGCCACGCTTCGATACGCGGGCGAAGGCGGCCGCGCTACGCAACCGGCTGATCAAGGGCTGACACAGGCAGCTTGCGTTCGGAGCACAAGCCGCCTAAGTCCGTCGCCGGTCGGGGCGTAGCGCAGCCTGGTAGCGCATCAGACTGGGGGTCTGGGGGTCGCAGGTTCGAATCCTGTCGCCCCGACCAGTTAAAAGAGCGGGGTGGCAACACCCCGCTCTTTTTGTTTTCAATGACTTAGAGCGCGCGGATCAGTGTGCGGGCGACGGCGATCCATGGGACGGCCGGGATGACGAGCTGACGTGCGCCGGGGATGAGGGGGAGGAGGTTGACCTTCGCGCCTTCGCTGTCCGGTGCGGTGGCGGCGAGGCGGCCGAAGGCGAAGCGGCCGGCGGGGCGCGGAACCAGGACGTCGCGGTTGAGGGCCTGGGCGAAATCCTCCGGAGCGAGGCGCTCGAGCCAGACGGCGTCGCCGGCCCGGTAGTCGCCTTGCGCGACCTCGATCTTCAGGCCGACGAGCGTTGGGAAGGGAGCGGGGGGCAGCAGGACCTGCTGACGGTGCGGGGCGGCGACGCCGGCGGCGTCGAGCACGGCCGCCACCGGGATGTCGTGGCGGTCGGGGAGGGTGACGAGTTCCGAGGGCTCGACGCCGAGCGCGTCGGCGATGCGGTTGAGCCAGCCGACCGAGACGGTGCGCATGCCGGTTTCGAGGCGGCCGATGGTCTGCGCGGTGGTCGGCGGCTCGCAGCGCGCGGCAACCTGATGCAGGGTGAGGCGCTTCGCCTTCCGGACTTCGCGGATGCGGGTGAGCATAAGGGCTCCGTAACCTTAGTGGTTATTTCCTTTTCCTACACATGGGCGGATGTGGCAAGTGAAAAGCTGTCGCAGGCAAGGAGACGGCTAATGGCGAACCGGTTGATGGGAACGCGGCGGGTGGTGGACGGCGGACGGACGCTGATGCTGGAGGCGAACCTCGCCGAGTCGCCGCTCGGGTGGCTGATGCGGCGCGGGATGATATCCGAGGTGCAGTTCGAGGCGGGCGAGCGGCTGCGGCAGGATTTCACCACGGCGCAGCTGAGCCCGAGGGTGACGATGCGCTGGGACGGCGAGCCGGTCGCGCGGGGCCGCAAGGGACCAAGCGAGGCGCTGACGCCGAGCGAGGCGCAGGTGGCGGCGAAGCGGCGGTTCATGGCGGCGGTCGAGGCGGCGGGAGGCGGGCTTTCCGACATGCTGTGGCGCGTGGTCTGTGTCGGTGAAGGGCTGGAGACGGCGGAGCGGGCGATGGGCTGGCCGGCGCGTGCGGGAAAGGTGGTACTGGCGCTGGCGCTGGACAGGCTGGCAAGTTTTTACGGGCTAGAACTAACCAAATAAGATAATTCATGTTGACAAGCGTAACGCTGTCCGGTACAAGGATATCAAGCTGAGGAATTGCGGGCGGGGCCGAGAGGCACCCGCCCTTTTTCATGGGCGGGGGCAGGGATGATCGACGACGAGGGGAGCTTCCACGCACCGACATCGCAGGCAGGCGAGCGCCGGGCCGCCTTCCTCGCTGTCCTTGCTGAGACGCGGAGCGTCGTGAAGGCGGCGGAAGCGAGCGGGTGGGACCGCCGGTCCGCCTATCGCGACCGGCGACGCCTGCAGGAATTCGCCGCCGCCTGGGACGCGGCGGTCGGCCGTGCCTGCACGCCGAGCCGCTCCCGTCAGCGGCGGCGCTGGACGGCGACGACGAGGGCGCTGTTCCTGGAAGCGCTGGCGGAGACGGCGAACGCCAGCGAGGCGCTGCGGCGCGTCGGCATCAGCGGCGCGACGGCCTATCGGCAACGGCGGCTCGATCCGGCGTTCGCGCAGGCCTGGGACGATGCGTTCGAGGCGGCGCTCGACAGCCTGGAGGCGGTGGCGGTGGCCCGAGCCAGGATCGGCAGCGACAAGGTCGTGATGGAGAAGGGCCGTGAGGTACGGCGGACGCGCGAGCCGTCCGACGGGCTGCTGATGTTCCTGCTGCGACGGCACCGGCCGGCGCGCTGGGGGCGGGGTGCGATCGAGGCTCCTGCGGCGGGTGCCAGCACCGCGGACGTGCGGGCCAGGATCATCGCCAAGGTGGAAGCGATCAGCGCACGGCTGGTGATCGAGGGCGATGGCGGGAGTAGCGGCACGTGACTGCGGATGCGTGGCGCGCGTCCTTCGCGGAATGGCTGGCGCGGCTGCCGGCGGAAATCCGGGCCGAAGTCTATCGCGAGCTGGGCGATGCCGAGGTGGCGGCGCTCGGCGCGGACTGGCGGTTCTGGGGGCGGCCGGACCAGCGCCCGCCGGAAGGCGAATGGTCGACATGGCTGATCATGGCGGGACGCGGCTGGGGAAAGACACGAACCGGTGCGGAATGGGTGCGCCTCCGCGCCCGCGACCCGGAGGCGCGGATCGCGCTGGTCGGCGCGACACTCGGCGAGGCGCGGTCGGTGATGGTGGAGGGCGAGAGCGGGCTGCTTGCGGTGTGCGCCGGGGAGCGGGTGCGGTTCGAGCCCTCCGTGCGGCGGCTGACCTGGGGGAACGGCGCGAAGGCGTTCCTCTATTCGGCCGAGGAGGGCGAGGCGCTGCGCGGGCCGGAGCATTGCGCCGCCTGGTGCGACGAGATCGCAAAATGGAAGGATGCGGAACGGGCCTGGATGAACCTGCGGATGGGACTGCGGAAGGGGGATGATCCCCGCGCGGTGGCGACGACCACGCCGCGCCCGACGCAGTTCATGCGGCGGCTTCTGGCGGAGCCCGGCGTGGTGACGACGCGTGGGCGGACGTTCGACAACCGCGCGCATCTGCCGCCTGCCTTCTTGGCGGCGGTGACGGCCGAATATTCGGGCACGCGGCTGGGCCGGCAGGAGCTGGACGGCGAGCTGATCGAGGAGGTCGAGGGCGCGCTGTGGTCGCGCGCGACGATCGAGCAGGGACGGGTGAGACGTGCGCCCGAACTGTGTCGCGTGGTGGTGGCGGTGGACCCGCCGGCGGGCATCGGCGGCGACGCGTGCGGGATCGTGGCGGTCGGGCTGGGCGCGGACGGGCGGGGCTATGTGCTTGGGGATCGTAGCGTGCACGGGCTGGGGCCTGAGGGCTGGGCGTCGGCGGTGGCGAAGGCCGTTGCCGAGTTCGAGGCGGACCGGGTGGTGGCCGAGGTCAACAATGGCGGGGCGATGGTCGAGAGCGTGCTGCGGGCAGTGGGCCTGGAGCTGGCGGTGACGAGCGTGCGGGCGAGCCGGGGCAAGAGCGCGCGGGCCGAGCCGGTGGCGGGGCTCTATGCGGCGGGCCGGGTTCGGCATGTCGGCGGGTTTGCCGAGATGGAGGACGAGATGTGCGGGCTGCTCGCCGGCGGAGGCTATGCCGGGCCGGGGCGGTCGCCGGACCGGGCGGATGCACTGGTGTGGGGGCTGACCGAGCTGATGCTGGGGAAGACGGCGCGGCCGGGGGTGCGGGTGCTGTGAGGGCTGCTCCCTCTCCCGCTGGGGAGAGGGTGGGGTGAAGCTACCGCGACACTCAAAGGAAATTGTCATTCCCGCGAAGGCGGGAATCCAGACCAACCGTGGTTCTGGGTTCCCGCCTTCGCGGGAATGACAGCTCTCAGTAGGTCGTCGTGCGCCGGCTCCGCTCACCCTCCTGCCGGCCTGAGGGACGAGGGACAAGATGGAGGGGTGGATGGCATTGGGGTGGTTTCGCAAGGCGCGCAGCGGGCTGCAGCGGTCGCAGGTGGCGTGGGTGAGCGGGTGGGGATCGGGCGAGGGGCCGCGATCCTATGAGGGGCAGGCTCGGGAAGCCTATCTCGCCAATCCGATTGCGCAACGGGCGGTGCGGCTGGTGGCGGAGGGGGCGGGAAGTGCGCCGTTCGTGAGCCGGCCGGCGGGGCATAAGGCGCTGGAGCTATTGCGGCGGCCGAATGCGGGGCAGGCGGGCGTGGAGATGGTGGAAACCGTCATCAGCCATCTGGCGCTGCACGGGAACGCCTATCTGGAATTCGTGCGCGGCGGCGATGGGGCGCCTGCCGAAATCTATGTGCTGCGGCCGGAGCGGGTGACGGTGGAGACCGGGACGTCCGGGTGGCCGGTGGCGCATGTCTACCGGGCAGGCGGGAATTCGGCGCGGTTTCCGGTCGAGGGGAGCGACGGGCGTGGGGGGCTTCTGCACATCAGGAGCTTCCATCCGCTCGACGATCATTATGGCGCGGGTGCGCTGGCGGCGGCGAGCGGGGCGGTCGCGGTGCACAATGCGGCGGCCAGGTGGAACAAGGCGCTGCTCGACAATGCGGCGCGGCCATCGGGGGCGCTGGTGTTCGAGGGCGGTGACGGGACGCTTTCAGGCGACCAGTTCGCGCGACTGAAGAGCGAGATGGAGGCCGGGTTCCAGGGAGCCGCCAACGCGGGGCGGCCGATGCTGCTGGAGGGCGGCCTGAAATGGCAGGCGCTGTCGCTGACCCCCGCCGAGATGGATTTCGCCGGGGCGCGGGAAGCGGCGGCGCGCGAGATCGCGCTGGCCTTCGGGGTGCCGCCGATGCTGCTCGGGCTGCCGGGGGACAACACCTATTCGAACTATCGCGAGGCGAACGTGGCGCTGTGGCGGCTGACCATCCTGCCGGTGATGGCGAAGATGTGCGCGGCGCTTGGCGGATATCTGCGGGCGTGGTGGCCGGAGCTTGAACTGGACGTCGACCGCGATGCGATCCCGGCGCTGAGCGCCGACCGCGAGCGGCTGTGGGCTCAGGTGGGCACGGCGGGCTTCCTCAGTGATGAGGAGAAGCGCGCGATGCTGGGGATTTGAGGACCGGCGCGGTGTTCGGCGCCGGTGTTGCGGAAGGAGGAATGCGATGACGGCGATGCTGGCGAGACTGATCGCGCAGGCGGAAGCGCAGGGCGCGGACCTGCTGACGCTGCGGGCGCTGGTCGAGGAGGCGAGCGAGACGGGCGCGGCGCGGGCGCTGGCGCGGATCGGGCTGGGCGACGGGACGGCCGGGGCGGACGTGGCGGAACTGCGCGAGCTGCTGGGGGCATGGCGGGATGCCAAGCGCGCGGCACGGACGGCGGTGATCGGGTGGGTGGTGCGCGGGATATTGGCGCTGCTGCTGATCGGGCTGGCGGTGCGGCTGGGGCTTTCGGGGCTGGTCGAGGGGTGAGCGACGATGGCGAGGATCGCGGGTTATGCGAGCGTGTTCGACGTCGGGGACGGCGGGCGCGACGTGGTGCGGCGGGGGGCCTTTGCGGGCGCGAAGGCGGGGGTGCCGCTGCTGTGGCAGCATGAGAGCGGGGAGCCGATCGGGATCGTCGAGACGCTCGGCGAGGATGCGCGGGGGCTGCGGGTCGTCGCCAGCGTCGCGGCGACGCGGCGGGGAAGCGACGCGCTCGCGCTGCTGAAGGGCGGGGCGCTGTCGGGGCTTTCCATCGGCTATCGGGTGAAGCGGGCGCGGAACGGGCGTGCGTTGCGCGAGCTGCTGGAGGTGGAGCTGGTCGAGGTGTCGCTGGTGACATTCCCGATGCAGAAATTGGCACGAGTTCTGGGGTGGAGCGAAGGGGACGCGGAATGAGCGAAGGCTATGAAGTGAAGGCGCTCGAGGCGGTGTTCGACGGGGCGGACGATATGGCGGAGTTGCGGGCGGAGGTGTCCAGGCTGTCGGGGCGCGTCGCGGCGATGGCACGGCCGGCAATTGGCGGGGGCGAGGAGGATGGCCAGCCGGAGCGGAAGGCGTTCGTCGAACGCTATCTGAGGAAGGGCATGGAGAGCGGAGTGGAGCTGAAGTCGCTGTCTTCGGCGACGGGTGCGGACGGCGGCTATGCGGTGCCGGAGACGCTGGACCGGGCAATCGATACGGTTCTGAAGGATGTCTCGCCGATCCGGCGCATCGCCAATGTCGTGGGCGTGGGGAGCGCCAATTACCGCAAGCTGATCGCGACGACGGGTATCGTGTCGGGCTGGGTCAGCGAGGTGGCGGGGCGGCCGGAGACGGACACGCCGGACTTCGCGGAGATCGCGCCGCCGATGGGCGAGCTTTATGCCAATCCGGCGGCGAGTCAGGGAATGCTCGACGACGCGGCCTTCGACGTGGAGGGCTGGCTGGCGCAGGAGATCGGCAATGAGTTCGCCCGCGCCGAGGGCGCGGCGTTCGTTGCAGGCAATGGCACGAACCGGCCGAAGGGCTTCCTGAGCTATCCGGTGGCGACGACGGCGGACGGCGTGCGGGCGTTCGGGACGCTGCAATATGTGCCGACGGGTGCGGCGGGGGCGTTCCCGGCGAGCGATCCGGCGGACAAGCTGATCGACCTCGTGCACAAGCTGCGGCCGGCTTACCGGCAAGGCGCGAACTTCGTGATGAACTCCGCGACGCTGGCGCGCGTGCGGAAGTTCAAGGACGGGGATGGGAACTTCCTGTGGCGGCCGGGGCTGTCCGAGGGGCAGGGGGCGACGCTGCTCGGCTATCCGGTGGTGGAGGCCGAGGACATGCCGGACGTGGCGGCGGATGCGCTGTCTGTGGCGTTCGGCAATTTCCGGCTGGGCTATGTGATCGCCGAGCGGACGGGGGTGCGCATCCTGCGCGATCCGTTCACCAACAAGCCGTTCGTCCACTTCTATGCGACAAAGCGCGTGGGCGGCGCGGTGGTGAATTCGGAGGCGATCAAGCTGCTGAAGTTCGCCGCGAGCTAAGCGGAACAGAGCATGTGATGGCTGGCCGCGGAGCGAGGGTTCCGCGGCCTTTTTCCGTTCGAGGGGGTGGCGATGCCGCAGACGTTCGCGGACGATTTCACCGGCGTCGCGGATGCGGTGCTGAACGGGCGCACGGTCGGGGGGAAGAGCTGGAGCTGCGCGGGGACGTTTACGGCCGACGTGCAGGGGCTGAAGATCAACGCGTCCGGGCAGCTCAAGAATATGAGCTCGAACGGATGCCTGGGGCGGATCGAGGCGGGCGCTGCCGACCATTATGCGCAGGCGAAGGTCCATGGGCCGCTGACGGCCTCGGTGCCGGTGGCGCTGGCGGTGCGGGCGGTCGACCAGCTGAACCATATCGGGATGCGCGCGTGGACCTCGACCCAGGTCGAAATCTACAAGCGGGTGGGGAGCAGCACGTCGCAGCGCGTCGTGCTGATCGGCGGGCTGAGCCTCGTTGCGGGGCAGACCTGGAAGCTGCAGATCGAGGGGACGACGGTCAAGGCGTTCGTCGGCGGGACGCAGATCGGGGTCGCGGGCGGCTATGACGTGGCGGACGCGGTGTTCTCCGGGATCACCAAGGCAGGGCTGTGGGCATCGCTGGCGCCGGGTGGCGGGACCGACCCGGCGTTCGACGATTTCGAGGCAGGGACGGTGTCCAGCGGGCCGCTGGTCTCGGTGGACGAGATCGGGGCGCGGCGCATCGTGCAGCGGGCGAAGGGCGCGACCTCGAAGGTGCTGCGGCTGACAGGGACCTATGCGAACGGGACGCCCACCGGGATCGAGTGGCGGCTGGAGCAGGAGCTGACGCCGGGGACCTTCACGCTGGTGCCGGGGCGGGACTGGAGCGCGGTCGGGAGCCCGAGCTTGGGCAGCGGGGCGTGGGCGGGCGATGCGGATGTGCCGCAGGGCGGCTGGTATCGGCTGCGGGTGCGGTGGGCCGGCGGCGCTGCGGAGGGTGTGACGGCGGGGAAGTTCGGCGTCGGCGTCGTGCTGGTCGTCGACGGGCAGTCGAATGCGGTGGGGCTGGGATCGTCGGCGGGCGGCGATACGGCGGACGACCTTACGTCCCGGTTCGACGGAAGCCTGTGGGCGCTGCCGACCGGGGCCGGGGAGAAGGCGCTGGCGAATGCGCTGCGGGGGTATCTCGGGGTGCCGGTCGCGGTGACGAACCTGGGTGTGGGCGCGACGGCGATCGCGAGCCATGTGCCGGGGAGTTCGAACTGGACGGCGAAGATGACGCGGCTGGCGGCCATCGGCGGCGATGTCGAGGGCGTGCTGTGGGCGCAGGGGGAGGCCGATGGCGGATCGACGACGCTGGCCGCGTACAAGACGGCGCTGGGCCAGCTCTACGACGGGTGGCGGAGCGCGACGGCGCGTTCGAGCGGCCAGCTGCGGTTCCTGATCGGGGTGACGGGGCGCAATGTCGGGAGCACGTCGGGGACGGATGCCGGGTGGCAGACGGTCCGGCAGGCGCAGGTCGAGTGGGCGGATGCGACGGCGGGGGCGGCCATCAGCCATCATGCGATCGACCTGCCGATGGCCGACGACCTTCACTATACCAGCGCCGGTTACCAGGAGGCAGGGCGGCGGTTCGCGCGGAGCTATGCGGCGGCGCGAGGGGCGCTGAGCGTCGATGCGCGGGGGCCGGCGGCGGCGCTGGCGACGGTGATCGGGAATGAGGTCTGGGTCGGGTTGAGTGCGCGCGGCACGGTTGTCGGCGCGGCAGGCGCGGGTGCGCTGACCGGGTGGCAGGCGTCCAGCAATGACTTCGCCTCGCTGTTGACGATCACGGACGCGGCACTCGTCGGCGGTGCGGTGCGGCTGACTTTGGCTGGGGTGCCGGCGGGGACGGTCAAGGTCCGGCATCTTTATGGGCGGGAACCGGCGGTGGGGAATCTGGCCGGCGGGGAGATCGCGTGATGTTCGTTCCGCTTCAGCCATTTCCGCTGCCGATGACGGCGTTGCCGGGGGTGATCGTCGCTGCGACGGATGGCGTTTCGGGCACCGCGAGCGGCAGCGCGACGGTCGGGGTCAGCTACGGCCTTGGTCCGGCGGATGCAGGGCATGGGATGGCGGCAGGTGTGGCCAGCGTCGGTTGGACGGGGGCGCTGTTCCCGGCGGATGCGCGGCATGCGCTGTCGGGAGAGGCGGCTCGGGTCGTTCGGGCGCTTGCGCCGACGATGGGGCCGGGACGGGTGATGGCGGTGAGGGGCGAGGCGCACGCGACGGGCGTGCCGCTTTCCTGAGACGGAGGGGCAAATGGCGAAATCGGTACATGGCGACGTGCTGGACGCGGCGCTCGGGGTGGTGCGCGGGGCGACCCGGATGGTGGCGCTGCCTTCGGCGCCGGCGGACTATGCCGGCGCGCTGAGCGCACGGCTCGCGGAGGCGGCGATGGGGACATCCGACTTTACGCTGGCCGCCGGGGACGTGTCGGGGCGGAAATTGTCGGTCACGGCGAAGGCGGCGCTGCCGGTGATCGCGGGGGGAACGGCGACGCATGTCGCGCTGCTCGACGGGGCGCGGGTGCTCTACGTCACGACCTGCCCGGCTCAGGGTGTGAGCCTTGGTGGGGCGGTGAACATCGGGGCGTGGGACGTCGAGATCGCTGCACCGGTCTGAGGCGCGCGACGGGCAGGATCGGGGGGTGCGATGGGCTATTATCTGAAGGATCCGCAGGCGGCGGTCGATTACTCGGTCGACTGGGGCGCGGGCTATCTCGACGGACAGACGGTGAGCGGGAGCGTCTGGAGCGTTGCTCCGGATGAGGAGGGCGGCGTGCGCGTGGTGGCGGAGACGGTGCTGCCGACGCGCACCGCCGCGACGCTGGAGGGTGGCGTGGCGGGGAAGGTCTACCGGGTCGGGAACCAGGTGACCTTGTCCGATGGGCGGACGGACGAGCGGACGCTGGTGCTGCGGGTGGAGGAGCGCTGATGCTGACGGAGGACATTCCGGCGGCGGAGCCGGCAAGCATCGTCGAGGCGAAAGCCTATCTGCGCGTCGATCATGTCGAGGAGGATGCGCTGCTGGGTGGCTTGCTGCGCACGGCGCGGGCGCTGTGCGAGGCATTCACCGGGCGGATGCTGATCGCACGCGAGGTGCGGGAGACGGCGGCGGGCTGCGCGAGCTGGCAACGGCTTTCGGCGACGCCGGTGGGCGCGATCGTCGGGGTGAGCAGCGCGGATGGGACGGCGCTGCCGGCAGGCGGGTTCGAGACGGACATCGATGCGAACGGCGACGGGTGGGTGCGGGTATCCGCTCCCGGCTTCGAGCGGGTGCGCGTGACCTATCGCGCCGGGATGGCGGTGGACTGGAACGGGGTTCCCGAGCCGCTGCGGCAGGGGATCGTGCGGCTGGTCGGGCATCTCTACGCGAACCGCGACGGCGCCGACGACCGGGGGCCGCCGGCGGCGGTGGCGGCGTTGTGGCGCCCCTGGCGGCGCATGCGGCTGCGGTGATGTCGCCGGCCTGACCGAGCGGGCACCGATTTTCGACGGAGGTTCTGATGGCGGAGCTTGCAGGGCGACTTTGCGAGCGGATGGCGCTCGAGCGGTGGGTCGGGGTCGCTGACGAATATGGCGGCGAGGCCGGGGCGTGGACGTCCGAGGGCGTGCTGTGGGCGGAGATCGCCGCGTCCGGCTTCGGGCCGGGGGTCGAGGCCGAGCAGCGGACGCGACGGCAGCGGCATCGGGTGCGGCTTAGGAGCGCCGCGCGGGTCGACCTGACCTGCCGGCTGACATGGCGCGGGCGGGTGCTGGCGGTGCTGAGCGTCGAGAAGAATGCAGTGCGGCCCGACTGGATCGAGCTGCTGGTGGAGGAGCGCGGGTGATGCGGGTGGAGTCTTTGGTGCGAGGGCTATTGCGGCTGGGTGCGAAGGCGGCGGAGCGGCGGGTCACCGAACTGGGCGGCGCGGTGGTTGAAGCTGCGGCGCGTGAGCTGCCGCGCATCGAGGCGCGGAAAGTGGACGAGGGCGTAGAGCTTCGCGGCGAGGGGCTGCGCGAGCGGGTGCTCGGGACGCGATCGGTGCTGCCGGACCTGGCGCTGGCAGCGCTGGTGCTGGGGGCGCAAGCGTTGCGGACGCGGAAGTAGGGGGCTGCTCCCTCTCCCTGTCGGGAGGGGGTGGGCGAAGGGGGTATCTGCCGCGACATTCAAGAGCTGTCATTCCCGCGAAGGCGAGAACCTAGCGGCTGTGTCAGTCACTCAACCCCGCTCGGGATGAGCGGGGTTGGTGAAGGGTGGAATGTGAGTGCTGGGTTCCCGCTTTCGCGGGAATGCCAGCTCTTGCTGATGAAGCTTGGTGCGCCCGCTCCCCTCACCCTCACGGCTCCGCCGGGCCCTGTCTTCTGAACGGGCGAGGGAGTTTGCAGGAGGTGGTTATGGGTGGGGCGAGCCTGGCGTTGCAGCGGGGGCTGGTTGCGGCGTTGCGTGGGGATGCGGCGCTGATGGCGGTGGTGTCCGGCGTGTTCGACGGGCCGCGGCCGGCGGCCGTGCTTCCCTATTTGACCCTCGGGCCCGACGTCGTCAGCGACGCGGGGAGCAAGACCGGCTCGGGCTGCGAGCATCGGCTGACTGTTTCGGTGTGGGACGAAGGGCCGGGGGTTGCGGGGGCCAAGGGCGTCATGGCGCTGATCGAGGCGGCGATCACCGGCTTGTCGGGCGCGCTCGACGGGCATGTGCTGGTGTGGGCGCGGGTGAGCCGCAGCTTCACGACGGCCGATGTGGAGGGGGCGACGCGCGGTGTCCTGGAGATCAGGGCGCGGACGGAGGCGGTTTGAGGATTGAGGGGAAGGGGAGCGGATGGCGGTGGAGAAGGGAAGCGCGTTCCTGCTGAAGGTGTCGGATGGGGCGGCGACGCCGACCTATCAGACGGTGGCGGGGCTGCGGACGACGACGCTGGCGGTGAACGCCGAGCAGGTGGTGGTGACCAACAAGGGATCGGGCGGGTGGCGCGAGCTGCTGTCCGGGGCCGGCGTGAGATCGGTGTCGATTGGCGGATCGGGTGTGTTCACGGGATCGGCGGCGGAGGGGCGGATGAAGGCCTCGGCGCTGGCGGGGACGCTCGACGACTATGAGGTGAGCTTCGAGAGCGGGGAGCGGGTGCAGGGGCGGTTCCTGGTGGCGCGGCTCGACTATGCCGGGGATTTCAACGGGGAGCGGACCTATTCGGTCAACCTGGAATCCTCCGGTGCGGTGAGCCTGCTGTGAACCCGGCGCGAGGGGAGGCGGAGCTGCGGTGCGGGGACGCGTGCTGGACGCTGCGGCCGACGTTCGAGGCGCTGGTGGCGGCGGAGGACGAGGTCGGGCCGCTGTTCGGGCTGGTCGAGCGGGCGGCGGAGGGGCGGCTGTCCGTCGCCGAGATGGTGGCGCTGCTGTGGCACTGTTTGAGCGGGGAGCGGCCGGAGCGCGGGGCCTTTGGCGAGGCGGTGGTTGCGGCCGGGGTCGCGAACGTGCTGCCGGCGGTGCGTGCTGTGCTGGCGCAGGTGCTGGCGGGGCGGTGAGCGTGGAACGTGATGATCCTCATCCTTCCTTGTCATTCCCGCGAAAGCGGGAACCCAGCGGTCCATGCCATCTACCCAAATCCGCTTATCCCGAGCGCAGTCGAGGGACGCACTCGGGCAGGGTGCGTCCCTCGACTGCGCTCGGGATAAGCGGATGGGGAGAAGCTGATGGGCTGGGTTCCCGCTTTCGCGGGAATGACAGGGAGGGGGAAGGGGCGTTTCGGGCGTGTGCCGAGCGGGCTGCGTCGGTGGCGTGCGGAATGCTGGCGTGGCGGCCGGGGGAGTTCTGGGGGGCGACGCCGGCCGAGTTGGTGGCGACGTTGCGTGGCGTCGTTGGGGATGTGGGCGGCGAGGCGCTGGGGCGCGTCGAGCTGGAGCGGCTGAAGGAGCTTTTTCCGGATGGATGAGGAACTGGACAGCCTGCTCGTGAGGGTGCGGGCGGATACGGGGGCGTTCGCGCGCGACGTGGGGGCGATGCGGGCCGAGTTGGAGGGGCCGCTGGCGCGTGGCGCGGCGAACGCCGGGCGTGCGATGGAGGGCGCGATCGAGCGGTTCGTGCGGACGGGCAAGCTCGGCTTCGAGGATTTGCGGCAATTGGCGCTTTCGGTACTGGCGGATATCGCGGGAGATGCGGTGCGCGCAGGGATCGGGGAGATCGGGCGCGGCAAGTCGGGTGGGGTTCTTGGATCGCTGGTCGGACCGTTGCTCGGATCGCCGGGGCGGGCCACTGGTGGTCCAGTGACCGGCGGGCGGGCCTATATGGTGGGCGAGCGCGGGCCGGAGATGTTCGTGCCGCGCGGCGATGGTCGGGTTGCGCCGGTGCCGCAGTCCGGTGGACGAGCGGTGACGGTGAACGTCAATGTCTCGGTGCCGCGCGAGGCGGGGGCGCCGTTCATGGCGCGGACCGGGGACCAGGTGGCGCGGGCGGTGCGGCGGGCGCTGGCAAAGGCCGAGGTGGACGGCTGATGGGATATTGGCTGGCATCAGGGCGGGACTGCGTGGGCCTGCCGACCGACTGGATGAAGCGGTTCGATCCGCGCTTCTGGACGGTGAACTTCCCGCGCCCGATGATGGCCAGTGTGGTGACGACCGCAGCCGATGCGCTGCGGGTCGACTGCGCCTTCTACCGGACGAGCGACCTGGCGGGGCTGATCTGGGAGAGCGAGGACCGGCACGACCATGCGCTGCTGCGCTACGAGACCAGCCGCGACTATCGCGGGTGCCGGCTGAGCTTCCGGTGGCGGTCGACGGGCGGCGTGCTGCTGCTCGATGCCATCAATGGCCCGACGCTGACCATCGAGGGGCGCGATGCGGCGGGCGCGGCGCGGAGCTGGTATGTCAGGCTGTGGAACTATGCGGAGGGGACGCCGCTCGACGCGGCGGTCGTGATCGACTTCGATGCGCTGGAGAGCGGGTTCGTGCTGCCGGGGGAGGCGGTGTGGGCGGGGGATATCGACCGGATGTTCCTGTCGGTCGCGCCTGTTGGGTTCACGGGTGTGGACGGGGTGCTGGCGGCGCGCGTCGAGGGGACGGTGTTCGTCGAGGATATCGCCTGCGAGGGAAGCGGGTCGACGCTGGCGCTCGGCGATGCGGTGGTGCCGCCGCATGCGCTGCGGATAGCCGGGGGGTATGACGACAGCTATCATCTGACGCCGGCGCGGGTGCTGCGGAACATCGTGGCGCTCGGGTATCGGGAGCGGCTCAACCACTATGTCGGGATGAGCCATTATTTCGAGCTGGCCTGGGATGGGACGCGGTTCACGGCGTCCGGCGGGATCAATGCGCCGTGCCGGGCGTGGCATGTGGACCTTGCGGCGCGGGCGGCGGAGCTGGGGATCGGGCTGATCCTGTCCCTGTCCTACGAGTTGCTCGACATGCATGCGCCGGAGGCGTGGAAGCAGCGGGCGCACGATGGGGCGCCGGCGCTGACGGGGTGGGAGCCGCCGTCGACGCTGCTGTCTCCGGCAAATACGGACGCCATGGCGTTTCTTGAAGACGTTCTGCTGGCGTTCGCGGGGATCGCGGCGGCGGCGGGGCAGGATGTGCGCGTGCAGATCGGCGAGCCGTGGTGGTGGACGGGGTTCGGGGAGGACCGCACGCCCTGCTTCTATGATACGGCGGCGGTGGCAGCTTATGTGGCGGAGACGGGCCAGCCGGCGCCCGCGCCGATGACGGATGTGCGGGAGGCGGTGAGCGCGGCGCAGGGGCTTTACCTCGACTGGCTGGGCGAGGTGCTGGGACGGTCGACGCTGGCGTTGCGGGATGCGGCGAAGGCAGAATTTCCTGGCGCCGAGGTCTGCCTGCTCTTCTATGCGCCACAGGTGCTGGATGCAGCGGCACCAAATTTGGAGCGGGTGAACATGCCGGCTGCCTGGGTGCGGCCGGCGTTCGATGTGCTGCAGCTCGAGGATTATGACTTCGTGACGCGCGAGGACGCTTCCGGGTCGCGGCGGGCGGTGGCGGCGGTGACGGGGCAGCTGGGCTATCCGGCGGCTGAGCAGCATTATTTCGGCGGGTTCGTCGCCCGGCCGGAGGACGCCGGGCAGTGGCAGGCGATCGGGGAAGCGGTGCAACGGGCGATGGCGCGCGGCGTCGGCGAGGTGTTCGTCTGGGCGCTGCCCCAGGTGATGCGCGACGGGTTCACATATTTTGCGGGCGGGGAGGATGGGGTGGAGACCTTCCATGACGTGCGGTTCCCGATCGAGGTCGGGATGGGGGCGAGCGGCGGGCCGGAATTCTCGACGACGGTGGTGACGGCGGCGTCGGGGTTCGAGCAGCGGAACAGCGACTGGGCCGAGGCGCGCATGCGGTTCGACGCGGGGCTGGGGGTGCGGTCCGAGGCCGATCTGGCGGAGGTCGTGGCCTTCTTCCGGGCGCGACGCGGGGCGGCGGTGGGGTTCCGGTTCCGCGATCCGGCGGATCATAGCTCGGCGGATGGGAATGGCGTGCCAGGGCCTGCGGATCAGGTGCTTGGGACGGCGGATGGCGTTCGGACGCGGTTCGAGCTGGTGAAGCGCTATGGGACGGGGGCCGAGGCTCAGGTGCGGCGGGTGACGCGGCCGGAGATCGGGTCGGTGCGTGTTGCTGTCGGGGGCGTCGAGCGGAGCAGCGACTGGATTATGGGCGATGGCGGGGCGGTCGAGTTCGATACCGCGCCGGCGGCAGGCGCTGTGGTGACGGCGGGGTTTCGCTACGACGTGCCCGTGCGTTTCGGTGAGGACCGGTTGGAGGTCTCGACGGCGGCATTCGCGGCGGGGGAGATCCCGTCGATCCCGCTCGTCGAAGTTCGAGAGGCCTGAGGGGAGGGCATCATGCGGCAGGTGACGCCGGAATTCGCCGCGAGGCTCGCGGCAGAGGTGACGACGCTTGCGCTATGCTGGCGGATCGTGCGCCGGGATGGCGTGGCGCTGGGGTTCACGACACATGATCGGGCGCTGTGGGTGGCGGGGCTGGAATATCGTTCGGCACCGGGGATGATGCCGTCCGCGATCACGCTGTCGGACGGGTTCGACGTCGACACGATGGAGGTGGCCGGGGCGCTAACGGGGGACGGGATATCCGATGCCGACCTTGCCGCCGGGCGGTTCGATGCAGCGCGGGTCGAGATATTCATGGTCGACTGGGAAGCGCCTGAGGTGGGGCCGATGGCGCTGGCACGCGGGACCATCGGCGAGGTCGAGCGTCGGGATGCGGCATTCACGGCGGAGCTTCGGGGGCCGACGCATGCCTTTGCGGCGTCGCCGGTCGAGCTGCTGTCGCCCGAATGCCGGGCGGACCTGGGGGACCGGCGTTGCCGGGTCGATCTCGCGCGGTGGACTGGAACGGCACGGGTCACTGGCTGTGCCGGATCGGTCGTGACGCTCGACATCGAGCCCGTGGCGGCGGGGTGGTTCGCTTATGGATGTGCGCGGTTCCTCGATGGGCCCTGCGCCGGGACGACGGTCGAGATCATGGAGTCGGATGGCGCGACCGTGACGTTGCGCGAGGCGTTGGCGGCGGTTCCGGCGGCCGGGGACCGCGTGGAGCTGCGGGCCGGGTGCGACAAGCGGTTCGCGAGCTGCCGCGGCAGGTTCGGCAATGCGCTCAACTTCAGGGGCGAGCCGCATGTGCCGGGGACGGATGCGCTGCTGCGCTATCCGGGGGTTTGAGGATGCACCGGCGGGCGGACGAGATCGTTGCAGCTGCGCGCGGCTGTGTGGGGACGAGGTTCCGTCCGCAGGGGCGGCTCGTCGGTGTCGGGCTCGACTGCCTGGGCGTGGTGATTCATGCGGCACAAGCGGTCGGCGTCATGGTGGCGGATCGGGTGGACTATGATTTGCGGGGCGAGGGGGCCGAGGCGCTCGACGGCGCTTTGGCGGGAATGGGGTTTCGGATGGTCGAAGGTGCCGAGCGCGGGGACGTGCTGGTGGTCGAGCCCGGGCGTGGCCTCAGGCACCTGGCTGTTGCGTGTGGCGGCGGGATGGTCGTGCATGCCCATGCAGGGCTGCGGCGTGTCGTCGTGGGACCTGTCGATAGCGGCTGGCGCCTGATCGGCGCCTGGCGGATGCCGGAGGAGGCGTAGATGGCGACGCTGGTGCTCGGAACGGTCGGCGGACTGGTTGGCGGGCCGGTCGGGCGCGCCTTGGGTGCGGTGGTGGGAAGCGTCGGGGATCGGCTGCTGCTCGGCGGCAGGCGCCGCGATGGGCCACGGCTGGCCGATCTGGCGGTGCAGGGATCGAGCTATGGGGAGGCGCTGCCGCGACTCTATGGGCTGGTGCGGGTCGCGGGCCAGATGATCTGGTCGACAGGGCTGAAGGAGACATCGCAGAGCAGCGGCGGCAAGCGGACGGGCGGGCGGACGACCACCTACAGCTATAGCGCGTCCTTCGCCGTCGCATTGTCAGCGCGGCCGGTCGTTGCCGTCCGGCGGATCTGGGCGGACGGAAAGCTGATGCGCGGGAGCACGGGCGAGTTCCTCGTTCCGGCGGTGATGCGCCTTCATTCGGGCGCCGAGGATCAGGCAGCCGATCCGCTGATCGCAACTGCGGAAGGGGCGGACGGCACGCCGGGCTATAGGGGGCTGGCCTATGTGGTGTTCGAGGATCTGCCGCTCGGCGACTATGCCAACCGGGTGCCGAACCTCACTTTCGAGGTCGAGGCCGACACCGGACCGGTGACGATCGGCGCGATCGTCCAGGATCTGAGCACGGCCGCAGGGATCGACGTTCCCGATGCCGCCTCCGCGACCGAGCCCGTCCGCGGGTTCGCGGTCGGGCGAGTTACGAGCTTGCGCACGGTAATCGAGCAATTGTCGGCATTGGCGCCGCTCGCCGCACGCGACGAGCAGGGTCGGCTTGCATTCGGTGGAGACGATGCCGGAAGCGTCGCGGACGAAGATTTCGGCACCATGACCGGAACGGGCGCGGAAGGTCGGCGTGAGCAGCGCATAGCGGCGGACGCTCTGCCGGAGGAGGTCGTCGTCGGCTTCTTCGATACCGAGCGCGACTATCAGCCGGGGCTCCAGCGGGCCCGGAGGCTGGGGGCGGGCGGTCAGGCTGACTTGCGTGAGTTGCCCGTCACGATGACGGCGGCCGAGGGCAAGCGGGTGGCCGAGCGGCTGCTTGGCGATGCCTGGGCGAAGCGCGTGCACGGCGCGGTCCGGCTGCCGTGGCGGCATGCGCGACTGCAGCCCGGCGACACCTTCCATATGGCGGACGGGGCTGCGTGGCATGTGCGGCACTGGGCGATGGAAGGGCTGGGGATTGCGCTCGAAATCGAGCGCGATGGGGGGCCGAGACGGGTTTCGCTGCCTCCTGGCGAAGCGGGGCGCAGCCTGCGGGAGGTGGATGCGCCGGCCGGAACGACGGTGCTGCATGTGCTCGACCTGCCGCCGCTTCCCGGCGAGCTGCCGACGACTCCGCGGCTGTGGCTGGCGGCTGCCGGAACCGGCGAAGGCTGGCGCCGCGCCGAAGTGCTGGCGAGCATGGATGGCGGCACCAGCTATACGAGCGTCGCGCTGGTTGGGCCGGCTGTCATCGGGCACGCCATAGGCGAGCTGGCGGCGGGGCCAACCGACCGCTGGGACCGCAAGTCGTCGGTCGAGGTCGAGCTTCTCAACGAGGCGATGTGGCTGGAGAGCCGGAGCGCCTCCTCGGTGCTCGGGGGGGCGAACCTTGCGCTCATCGGTGACGAGATCGTGCAGTTTACGAGCGCGGCTGCGACGGGCGTGCGGCGCTTCCGTCTTGGTGGGCTGCTGCGTGGCCGGCGCGCCACGGAGGCTGCTGCTGGGCTGCATGTCGCTGGCGACCGCTTCGTGCTGCTGTCTCCTGAAGGGTTGACCCCGTTCGACGCGCCGCTCGGATCGGTGGGCGGAACGCTGCGATTCAAGGCTGTCGGGCCGCACGAAATGGCCGGGGCGGTGGCGGCGCAGGATTTCTTCTTGCGGGGCAGGGCTCTCCGGCCGCTTGCTCCTGCGCATATGTGGGCGCGGCGAGAAACGAATGGAGACATCAGGTTCGGTTGGGCGCGGCGCAGCCGTCAGGGTTTCGACTGGCTGGATGGGAGCGACGCGCCGCTGGGCGAGGAGCGCGAAGCCTATCAGATTCGGGTTCAGGCCGATGGGGCATCGGCGCAGATTGCCGAGGTCGCCGCACCTGCGTTTCTGTACACGGCGGCGGCCCAGACGGCCGACGGCTACGATCCCTCGGCCGAGCTGATCGTCGAGGTGATGCAGCTAAGCTCGCTCGTGGGCGGGGGTGATGCGGCGATGCAACAGTTCCTGCTCCCAGCTGCCTGATCGATGCGGGGTTGGAACTAACCGCTGCGAACGACATTCAAGCGGGTGCAGTCGACGGCCCAGGCCGGCGCGACGGGCATCCACATATCCGAAAGGAACCGGGGATGGCCGAAGCGACGAACCGATACGGGTTGCCGCTGTTGCAAGCTGGGCAATCTCAGAAGGAGGTTACGCACAACGAAGCGATCGTCAGAGCGGATGCACTGCTGCATCCGGCCGTCGAAAGCAGAACGCTCGCCCTTCCCCCGACATTGCCCACACCTGGTCAGGCGTGGATCGTGGCATCGGGGGCAACCGGTGAGTGGTCAGGCCAGGACGGATCGATCGCCGCGTTCCAGGCCGGAGGATGGACGTTCGTAACGCCGTCTGAGGGCTGTCTCGTCTGGGTGAAGAACGAAGGCGTATTCGCCTTCTTCGGTTCCTCCGGGTGGAACGCAGAGGCCTGGCCCGTCAAAGGGCTGAGTCTCGATGGCGATGGGTTGTTGACGAACCCGCAGCCGGCGATTGCCGCTCCCACGGGCGGCGCGACGGTCGACAGCGGAGCAAGAGCAGTCATTGGTCAGATGCTGGACGCGTTGCGTGCCCATGGTCTGATCGAAGAATGATTGAATTCGCTTTCGTTACTTGGGCGTCATTGCGGTTTTTATGCAACAATCTGGCCCAAACGTAGCTTGCACGGGTAGAATCACTGGTTTAGAGCGTTTGGCTAGTCTCGTTTGAGACGCGAACTGAAGAGAAGGGGATACACATGCGGAAATTTGCCGTAGCGGTAGCGCTGGCAACCACCGCGCTCGCAGGGCCTGCCTTTGCGCGCGATGGCGCGTGGTACGTCGGCGTTGAGGGTGGCGGGTTGCTCGTCGAAGACATCGACTATGACGTCAGGACGACTGCTGGCACGAGCGCGAACAATGCAGTCAGCGTCGACCATGAATATGGCTTCGATGCCGATGGCATCATCGGCTACGACTTCGGTGCTTTCCGCGCTGAACTCGAGGTCGGGTACAAGGATGCGAACCTTGACTCGATCACGCTGACGGGTGTGCCTGCTCCGGGCTTCGTCGGCGGCAGCGCGCAGTCCGGCGTTCCGGTCGGTCCGCGCACCAGCGGCACGTTCGACGCGGCTGACGGCAACACGCGTATCCTGAGCTTCATGCTGAACGGCATGTTCGACTTCGGCGACGACGCAGCTGGCTTCAGCGGCTTCATCGGCGGCGGCGCCGGTATCGCTCGCGTCAAGACTTCGGAGTATCAGCTCGCGAAGTATGGCTCGGCCTTCGTCGACGACAGCGACAGCGGCTTTGCCTGGCAGGTCATCGCCGGCGTTCGCCGTGCGATCACCCAGAACGTCGACTTCGGCCTGAAGTATCGCTTCTTCAACGCCGATAACGTCAAGGTCGTTGCCGGCAACGGCAGCCAGCTCGACGGCCGTGTGCGGACGCACAGCCTTCTCGCCAGCCTGATCTTCAACTTCGGCGAGCCTGCTGCGGCTCCGGTCGAGGCTGCTCCGCCGCCGCCGCCGCCGCCGCCGGTTGCTCCGCCGCCGCCGCCGCCGCCGGCTCCTGGTCCGTTCATCGTGTTCTTCGACTGGGATCGGTCGGACATCACGCCTGAGGCCGCCGCCATCCTCGACCGCGCCGCGGAGCAGTATGCCGCGACGGGCCAGGCGAGCGTCACGCTGGCCGGACACGCCGACAAGTCGGGTTCGGATGCCTACAACCAGGGTCTGTCGCAGCGCCGCGCCAATGCGGTTCGCGATTACCTGACCGGTAAGGGCGTGCCGTCTGGTGTGATCGCCAGCGAGGCGTTTGGTGAGAGCCGTCCGCTCGTCGAGACCGCCGATGGCGTCCGCGAGCCGCAGAACCGTCGCGTGGAGATCAACTTCGCGGGTGGTTCGGCTGCGCCGGCCGCTGCGACGACGACCGACACCACTGGTACGACGACCGATGCCACCACGGGCACGGCGACCGGCACCGGTACGGCGACGGACACCACGGGCGGCACTGGCACGATGGGTGCGACCGGCTCGCCGGCTGACTCCACGGGCCCGACCGGCACCACCGGTACGACGACCGACACCACGGGTTCGACCACGCCGCAGCAGTAAACGGCAGGGTTAATCCCGAAATGAAGGGCCGTCCCGCAAGGGGCGGCCCTTTTCTTGTTGGGGAATAGGCCACCAAGCTTCAGGTGAGTGCGGCATCAATGCGCGTGGCGGTGCCGCGCCCGATTGGACGCGGCGTTGCTTATATGACTGAAACGACGGAGCCGCGGTGGTTCAGCAGCGCTTTTTGCGCCGACCCTTCCTGTCGAGGCAGGGGTCGATCAGTTGGGGCACCGTTACCCACCCGAGCTCGACGCGCGTGAGCGGGTCGAACTGCGGGATCAGGCTGGCGCGCAGTTCCGGGAGATATTGTGCGGCTACCGTGCCGAATGCGCCCTTTCGGGCAGCAAGCGCGACACGGCCGATCTCGGCGGCCTTGTCGCAAAAGGACAATTGCGCATCGAGGGTCGAGAAGCTGTTGTAGGTTCTTGTCGTATACTGGTCGAAGCTGCGCTGTGCGCCAGCGCCGTCATGGCGCTTGAAATGGCTGGCCAGCGTCACGCGTGCGGCATCGAGCTCCTTCGCGTGGTGGCGGATGCCGTCATTATAGTTGCGGACGGTCATCAGGAACGGCGAGAACTGGCACTGGAGCGCGGCGACGTTGAGGGCTGCCCGGAGGTTCCAGATGCGGTTCGCACTGTCCTCGGCGGGAGTCATCTCGCGCATCGTCGCCTGCTGCGGGATCATCGGCGGCCGCGGAGCGGGCGTCTGTGCAGCCGACGGCGCTTCGGCCAGCGCGAGAGCGGCGAGGGTGATGAGGCAGACGGGATGACGCATGAGGGCTCTTACACAGGCGCCTGAGCGGCGCATTGGGACAGGTCCTTCGAATAGCCGCAACATGGGTGGGCTCGCTAGCCCACATTTGGTTGCGACTCCGAAGGCGCGCGTCCGCCTACCGCAACTCAGCCCAGGATGCTGCCGAGCTTCAGCGCGACCGACATATCGCCTTCAACGCGCAGCTTGCCCGTCATGAAAGCCATCTGGGGGTTCGTGTCGCCCGAAGCGATATCGATGAAGTCCGGCATCGAGACCTTCACCGTGCAATCGACCGGAAGGTCCTGATTGTCGACTACAGCGGGCGAAACCGCGTCGTCGACCCGGACGAGGCCATCGGTGCCGAAGTCGAACTTGACCGATCGGCCGAGCGCGCCGCCCTGACCGATACGGGCGCGCATCTGCTCGGTGATCTTCTCAAGGCTCATCGTCTGTCTCCGCTGCGGATCGTTGAAGCTTAGTGTGGCGAGCCGTGCTCGCGAAGGCAAACCCGGTCAGCCTCCCAAAAATAAGAAGGGCCGCCCCTCGCGGGGCGGCCCTTCCGATCGTCGCAGGACGAAGAGACTTACTGAGCCGTGGTGGTCTCGGTGGTCGTCTCGGTCGTCGTGGTCGTCGCGTCGGCGGCCGGCGCGGCAGCCGCGTCGGTGGTGCCGGCAGCAGCGGCGTCAGCCGGAGCAGCGGTGGTCGCGTCGGCGCCAGCAGCCGCATCCAGCGACGTGGTGTCGGTGGTCGTGGTGTCGGTCATCGTCGCGTCGGCCGGAGCCTCGGTGGTCGTCTCGGTCGTGGTCGTCTCGGCCTCCTTGGAGTCGCCGCAAGCCACAACGAGGAGAGCGGCACCCGCAACCAGCGACGCCGTCTTCAGCTTCAGAAGAAGATCACCCATTTCCTGACTCCTTATTTGTCGATCTCGGTGGATTTGGTTGTCTTTATGCCCAAATCGAGGCGGACCTTAGCCATAAACCGCGCGCCCCTCAAGCGCGATTACATCTGGACGGGCAAGCAACGGTAGACAGGCGCGACGCAGCGTCTTGCGCAATCGAGTATTCGCGCACGGCACGCGACAAGAAATGCGACTGTTACGCGAGAAGCAGCGGTCAGCGTAAACCGGGCCGTGGCGGCAGGCAACGGATTGGCGAAGAATGGTTATCGCGATGTTTACCATATCGAAAGACTCCGCGCTCAAGCTGCGGCCTTCGACCGGGCTGCGGAGGTTGCATTGAGGCGAATCGTCGGAAACCTGCCGTTCCTCGCCTATGTGGCGGGTGGCGTGCTGATGGCGGTGTATGGGCCACAGCTTTGGGCTGTCGCGCCGCAAACGGCGGCCGCTGCGGCGCTGGCGACGACTGGAGCATTCGCTGCAGCTCACCTGATCCTGCGATCGGGTGCCCGTGCCCGGAGGCTCGCCGCTTTGTTGCAATGTCAGGACGATCTGCTCCGCCAGATCGTCGAGCGCATCGACATGTCTGATGAGCGGGCGGAAGCGATAGAGCGGCGGCTGGACGGGATGCCGAACGCCGCGGCGATGGACGACGTCAAAGGCACGCTTCAGGACCTCGCGGCGATGCTGACGGCGCGGGCCGCCTCGGCCCATAGCCCGGCACTTGCTCGGGCTGCCTAGCGAAGCTTTGCGAGGAATGCGGGGAAGGTCGCCTTCAGGGCCTCGTCGACATCGGACATGCTTGCGGAAATACCGAGCGCATCGAGGCTGGTGACGGAATAGTCCGGCAGTCCGCAAGGAACGATGCCCGAGAAGTGGGACAGGTCAGGCGTAACGTTGATCGCCAAGCCGTGATAGCTGACCCAGCGCCGGACGCGCACGCCGAGAGCGGCGATCTTCGCCTCGCCGGCCGATGTGCTCACCCAGACGCCGACGCGGCCCTTCGCCTGGAAGGCGGCAAGCCCGAACGTCGCGAGCGTGTCGATGACCCAGCTTTCGAGCCCGTCGACGAAGCAGCGGATATCGCGGCCGCGGGCGGCAAGATCGAGCATGAGATAGCCGACGCGCTGGCCAGGCCCATGATAGGTATATTGACCGCCGCGACCGGTCTGAAACACCGGAAAGCGGTCCGGCGCGACCAGATCCCGGGGAATGGCGCTGGTCCCGGCGGTGTAGACCGGCGGGTGCTCGACGAGCCAGACGAGTTCCGGTGCGCCCGTTTCGCGAATGGCGGCCACCCGCGCCTCCATGGCCGCAAGCGCCGTGGGATAATCGGTGAGGCCGGGTTCGATGCGCCATTCCGGGTCGGTCATGACACGCCTGATAGCACCGGTTGCCGGTTCGGCGAAGGCCGGGTGGACGAGACGCTGCGCGGTTCAGCCGTCCACGATCTCGCCAGCCGCGCGGGCGTGGGCCACCTTCGTCGCCTCCGTCACCGCGATTCGCCGGCTGACGAGCCACAGCAGGACGAGCGTTACCGGCGTCATCGCGAACAGCGAGAGGATGCCGCCTTCGAGCGAGCCCATCACGATGGCCATCTTGCCGGCATAATAGGGCCCGAGCGCCAGCCCGATCATCGTCGTGCCGAGCACATAGGCTGCGCCCGCCGTCGCGCGCATGCGGGGCAGCACCAGATCCTGCAATGTCGCGACCGATGCGCCGACCCAGGCTGCGCCGAAGGTGGTCGCGATCGGGTTGACGAGGTAGAAGGTCGACAGGCTGTCGGTCGTGTAGAGCACCAACACAGCAGGTATGGGCAGGACGACGGCCAGCATGCTGACGAACAGTCGGCCGCGCGGATCGCGTTGTCGCCACCAGTCGGAGACCACGCCGCCGAGAATGACGCCGGCCGCCGAGGTGATCGCTGCCGTCCAGCCGAGGATCGTCGCGATCTCGATCTTGGCGGTGGTGCCGGTCAGATAGACGCCGGGTGCGGTCGGGCCGGCGTAGAAGGTTCGCTCCAGATAGGGGGCGGCCCAGAAGCCCAGGGCATAAGTGATGAACGCGATGCTGCCGAAGCCGATGACGGCAAGGACGAAGACCGGCGATCCGAACGTCAGTCGATAGGTCGGGGCGTCGCGGTGCCTCAGCGACTGCACCCATGAGAACACCGCGTAGATGCCGACGGCGATCGCCGTCCACTGCGCGCGGTCGTTCACCGTGCTGCCGGTCAGCCGCACCATCGCCCAGGCAACGAGCGCGATCGCCGCAAGTCCGATCAGGTTCCACTTCAACGCGCCCGGAATGCGCGCGGTCGACACCAGGGTCAGCGGCGGCAGGATCGCCATCAGCTCGCGTCCGAACTGCGACCAGGCGCCGGGCTTCGCGATCGGCTGGTTGAGGCCGTCGACGGCGCCACGCAGCGGCTCGCGCAGGCTGAGGACCCAGAGCGCGAGCAGCAGCCCGGGTATGCCGACTGCGAGGAAGGCGGCCTGCCACCCGACGAGCCCGAACGGCCCGCCGGACGGATAAGCGGCGTTCCAGTGGCTGAGCACGAGACCGCCGATCGGCAGCGAAAGTCCGCCGCCGATGTAGAGGCCCGCCGAATAGATCGACAGCGCGGTCGCACGTCGGCGCGCCGGGAAATAGTCCGCGATCATCGAGTAGGCGGCGGGCGAGGCGCTCGCTTCCCCGATGCCGACGCCGACACGGGCAGCGGCGAGCTGCGCGTAGGACGTGGAGAGGCCGGACAGCGCCGTCATCCCCGACCAGACGCCGAGGCCGATCGCCATCAGCCGGCCGCGATACCAGCTGTCAGCCAGGCGGGCGAGCGGGATGCCGAACAGCGCATAGAAGACCGCGAACGCCGTTCCATATAGGAAGCCGAGCTGCGCATCGTCGAGCGCCAGGTCGCGCTTGATGTCCTCCGCAAGGATCGAGAGGATCTGCCGGTCGATGAAGTTCAGGATGTAGACGAGGACGAGCACGCCGAGCGCGTACCAGGCATAGGGTCCGACGCGCGCTGCTGCCTTGCCCTGATCCGCCACCGCGAAACTCCCCCGCTTGTTCGTTCCTTATGCCCTGGGGTAGCAGGGGGTGACCTTGCCGGAAAGGTGCGCATGAGGCCGTCCGTCCTATTCGTTTGCCTAGGGAATATCTGCCGTTCGCCGCTGGCCGAGGGCATTTTCCGCGTCGAAGCGCAGCGCGCGGGCCTCGACGCCCACGTCGATTCTGCAGGCACAGGCGACTGGCATGTCGGCCACCCGCCCGACCGGCGTGCGCAGGCCGTAGCGCGCAAGAACGGCCTCGATATCGGCGACCTGCGCGCACGGCTCGTCACGCCCGAGGACTTCAGGCGGTTCGATCATATCGTCGCGATGGACGCGTCGAACCTTGCCAATCTCGAGGCGATGCGGCCTGCCGGCGCAACGGCGCAGGTCGCACGGCTGATGGACTTCGCACCGCAGGCGGGCCTACGCGACGTGCCCGATCCCTATCAGGGCGGGCCGGAAGGTTTCGACGAGACGCATCGGCTGGTCTCGGCCGGCGTGCGCGGGCTCGTCGAGCATCTGAAGCCGGCATGAACCTCGCCGCCGCCGTCGAGGCGCTGGGGCGGGGGGCCGTCGTCTCCGTCACGTCGATGGCGGGCGGCGACCTGAGCGAGGTGTCGCTCGTCACCTTCGAGGATGGCCGCACCGCCGTCGTCAAGCGCGGCGAGGCCGAGCAGATCGGGCGCGAGGCGCTGCTGCTCCGGCACATCCGGGCGATGAGCGCCGCCCCGGTTCCGGGTGTTCTCGCAACCGCCGATCGCCTGCTGCTGATCGAAGCGCTCCCGAATGACAACCGGATCGCGACCGCATGGCGCAGCGTCGGCATCGGGCTGAAAACGCTGCATATACCGAGCGAGCCACGCTACGGCTTCCGCTTCGACTATATGCTGGGCCCGATCGCGCAACCGAACGGCTTCTCCAACGACTGGGTGGAATTCTGGCGCGACCGCCGCCTGCTGCCGCTCGCCAAGCCGTTGCCGGCCGCCACCCGGAAGCGGGTCGAGGCATTGGCGGCCAGGCTCGGCGAGTTCATTCCCGCCGCGCCGCGCCCGGCGCTGCTGCACGGCGACTGCTGGCCGGGCAACCTGCTCGTGGCAGACGGGCTGCTCACCGGCTTCATCGATCCCGCCTGCTATTATGGCGACGTCGAGGTCGACCTGGCGATGCTGACGCTGTTCGCCTCGCCCGGCGCCGAGTTCTGGGAAGCCTATGGTCCGCGCGATGCCGGCTGGCCGGAGCGGGACGCCGTCTACCAGCTCTGGCCGCTCCTCGTGCATCTGCGGCTTTTCGGCTCCTCCTACATGCCGCAGATCGAGGCTCGGCTCACACGACTGGGAGTTTAACGCCTCGCTTCTCACCACTAATACCCTGTCATTCCCGCCTTCGCGGGAATGACAAAAGTTTTATGTGGCTTAAGTCAGCGGATAGCGTTCCACGATCGTGTAGATCGGGCCGTCGCGGGTCAGCTGGCTTTCGTAGAGGCAGAAATCGTCGACCGGGAACGGCTCGCTCGAAATGCCGCCATGCGCAGCCATGAAGCCGTCGAGCGGCGCGGCGAGGGACTTCAGCCGCGCGATCGTGATGTGCGGGAGATAGGCGCGGCCCTCGGGGGGCAGCCCGGCCATGCGCATCGCGCTTTCGACCTTGTCGTGCAGCGCCTTGACCGGCGCCTTGGGCTCGACACCCACCCACAGCGCCTCGGGCCGCCCGCGCCGGTCGAACATGCCGACGCCGGCCAGCGCCAGCTCGAAGCGCGGATGGTGCAGCGATTCGAGCGACGCGGCGATGTCGTCGGCCCGATTGCCGTCGACCTCGCCGATGAAGCGCAGCGTCAGGTGCAGCTGCTCGTCGCTCTGCCAGCGCGCCCCGGCCAGCCCGTCCATCAGGTCGAGCAGCCGGTCCTTCACATGCTCGGGCGGGTCAATCCCGATGAACAGCCGGTGCACCGGATGCGGCCCTTGCTGGAACGGAGACTCCGGGAACGGCCTTCGGCGCGGGCAGTCCGTCGAGGACCTTGCGCACCGTCGGCACGATGTTCTTCGTGATCAGCGCGACGCCCGCCTTGTTCGGGTGGATGCCGTCGTCGAGCAGCAGCGGCCGGTTGAACGCCACGCCCTTCAGGAAGAAGGGATAGAGCGTCGCCCGGTGCTTCTTGGCGAGATCGGGGTAGATCGCGTTGAACTCGTCGAGATAGCGCACGCCGAGATTCTGGCCGGAGAACATGCCGGCCAGCACCACCGGAATGCCGCGCTTGCCGAACTCCGCCAGCATCGCGTCGAGATTGGCGCGCGTCAGCCGCGGGTCCTGCCCGCGCAGCATGTCGTTCGCGCCCAGCTCGAGGATCGCGAGGTCGGGCGTCTGCTTCAGGCTGTTCAGCACCCAGGCGAGGCGCGCCTTGCCGCCTGCCGTCGTGTCACCCGACACGCCGGCATTGTGGACGCGCACCGGACGTCCCTCTGCGCGAAGCATGGCTTCGAGCTGCGCCGGGAAGCTTTCATTGGGCTTCAGCCGATAGCCTGCGGTCAGGCTGTCGCCGAAAGCGAGGACGAGGCGTTCGCGCACCGGCGCGGCCTCGGTCGGAAAGGACTGGAACATCAACGCAACGATACCCAGATAGAGGAAATGGACGAGGGCGCGGATGCGCCCGCCAGGCCAGCTTTCAGTTCGATTCATCCGTTATCCATCGGAAACCATGACCCAAGACAATATGGTGATCGACGCCCGAAACGTCACCCTCACGTTGCGCGGATCGGGCGGGCCGGTCGAGATTTTGCGCGATGTCTCGCTGTCGGTTCCGGCCGGCGAGGCCGTCGCGATCCTCGGGCCCTCCGGATCGGGGAAGTCCTCGCTGATGGCGGTGCTCGCCGGATTGGAGCAGGCGAGCGGCGGCACGATCCGCGTGGCCGGCGCCGACTTCATGGGCCTCAGCGAGGACCGGCTGGCCGAAGCCCGACGCGGACGCATCGGCATCGTCCTCCAGGCCTTCCACCTCATGCCGACGATGACGGCGCTCGAGAATGTCGCCGTCCCGCTCGAGCTTGCCGGCCACGCCGATGCCTTCGCCCGCGCGGCCTCGGAGCTTGAAGCGGTCGGCCTCGGCCACCGCCTCCACCATTATCCGGCGCAGCTGTCGGGCGGCGAACAGCAGCGCGTCGCGATTGCCCGCGCCAATGCGCCGTCGCCCGCGATCCTGTTCGCCGACGAGCCGACCGGCAACCTCGATGCCGCAACGGGCGCGACGATCGTCGAGCTGATGTTCGACCGGCAGCAGCGCACCGGCGCGACGCTGCTCCTCATCACCCATGATCCGGCGCTCGCCGCCCGCTGCGGCCGCGTGATCGAGATGCGCGACGGCCGCATCGTCAGCGACCATGCCTCACCCCTACAGGGAGAGGGAGGGGCCCGGCAAAGCCGGGAGGGTGAGGGGAAGCAGCGCATAACGCCAACCCCCTCCCACCTCTCACATTGTCATTCCCGCGAAGGCGGGAACCCATTCCGACGGTTGCTCTGGGTTCCCGCCTTCGCGGGAATGACAACTTTCTTGATGATGGCTTTCCGGAAGCGCAGCGGTGGCCTTACCCCTCACCCCAACCCTCTCCCCAGTGTGGAGAGGGAGTAGGTGCTTTCCCTTCGTATCGCGCTGCGGGAACTGCGCGGCGGCCTCACCGGCCTGCGGCTGCTTGCCGTCTGCCTGTTCCTCGGCGTCGCTGCACTAGGCGGCGTCGGTAGCCTGTCGGCAGCGATCCTCGCCGGCCTCTCGACCGGCGCGCAGGAGATCATGGGCGGCGATGTCGAGGTCCGCGTTCCCGCCCGCCTCGCGACCGGCGCGGAGAAGGCTGAACTCGCCAGCGACGGCCAGGTCTCCGAAAGCGTCCGGATGCGCGCGATGGCCGGCAAGCCCGGCGGCGACCGGCTGCTCGGCGAGCTGAAGGCGGTCGATTCCGCCTACCCGCTCTACGGCCGCGTCACGCTCAAGGGTGGGACAGCATTGCAGCCCGCGCTCCGGCATGGGGCCGTGATCGCCCAACCGATCGCCGACCGCTTAGGTCTCCGGATCGGGGACGCGATCGAGATCGGTGCCGCGCAGCTCCGCGTTGCCGGCATACTCGACGAGGAGCCCGACCGCGCGGGCGAGGGCTTCGTGTTCGGCCCGACCGTCATGATCGGCATCGACGCGCTTCCCGCGACCGGCCTCGTCCAGCCGGGGAGCCTGTTCCGCAGCCACTACCGCCTGCGCCTGCCGCCCGGCGAGGACCCCGCCGCCGTCGCGAAGGCGATCGGTGCACGGCATCAGGACGCCGGCTGGGAAGTCCGCGACCGCTCGGAGGGCGCACCCGGCGTCCGCCGCTTCGTCGAGCAGCTCGGCCAGTTCCTGACGCTCGTGGGGCTGACGTCGCTCAT
>JGI20283J15916_100098_pt1 | contig 45540 bp, 30 predicted proteins | sample Plalitdecfosmids_FD_15916 | JGI IMG/M metagenome (IMG submission 15916) | reverse complement strand
CGATGACCTGACGCGCTCGAATCGGGCGCAGGTCGTAGTAACCCTTGATGACCTGTATGGCATCGCCCAGATGCCCTGCGAGCGCCTGATGGTAGGCCGTTTGGCAAGCGAGAGAATCGTTCGCCTTCGCCAGTTTCGGGAGGATCGGCGCCGTGAAGAACTTCAGAGCGAGCGGCGCCAATCGATACGGCCGAGGAGCGCCATCATCTGAACTGAACGACGTACGGATGACGTGATCGATCAGCGCGAGTGGATTCAGCCACTTATCATGCGACCGTTTCAAGCAGCCGTAATATAGGTTGTATCCGTCGATGTAGACCCGCGTGAGCGGCCCTGACGCATCCGTGCTCATTTCCCATCTCCATATACGCAAAAACCGCCCGTTTTACGGGGCGGCCTTTGCCCCCAAAGCTTTCCGCGTTCTTGTCGCAGAGTCACTTCGGGTTAGTCGTTGGCTCCAATCATAGTCACATCGACCAAGCTGTCAATGCCGCCTATGGATCGCAAGCCTCGGCTGAGAACAGACTCAAGCCTGAAGGTTGACGTCAGATATCGAACCCAATGCCCACCAGCCCCATCGTCTCGCCGCGGTTCGGCTCCTGGAAGCTGCCGTTGGAGATATGGCGGATCTGGAAGCTGATGTTCTTGTACTGCCAGCCCAGGGTGCTGACGAACTCGTAGCCGCTGGACAGTGCCTGCGTGCGCCCGCCCGCCGTGCCGGCGACCTGGAAGCTGAAGAAGAACGGACGGTACCAGTCACCCTCGCTGCCGTAGTGGAGGCGCGCACCGGCAGCGCCTACCCAGACATTGTTGGTGACGCCGGGACGGGACTGCTCGTAGCGACCGATGTCGCGACCCTTCACGTAACCGATCGACACGTCGGGTGACCAGGTGAAGCGGCTGCCCCCCATCGGGCGGGCGTCGAACACCGACTCGATGAAGAAGACATTGGTGCCGTAACTGTCCATGTAGCTGCGGCCACCCTGCAACTCGATGTGGGTTTCGGCGGCCGCGGGGATGGACACGGCGGCAAGGGAAAGCGCGGCGAGAGCGCCGAGGGCGAGGCGGGACGAACGCATGGCGGGGGAGGGTCCTTGTGCTGGGACGTGTTTATGAACCGGATGGTTCTGTAAATAGTGTTGAGCGAGCGTGAAAAAAGGGGGAGGGCTAAATCTTTCTCGTTCAAGCGGCGTCCTTTGGTGCCGTTACAGGACGACGAGGCTTCGCGAGGGCGGGCCAGGACTACGACCCGAGGAGGCGGCAATACGGTGGCGACCGCGACGGCACAGGGGGCGACAAAGACCCGCGCCCATACCATCCGTCTGGCGATCTGGGCCGTTTGTGTCGTGCTTTCGCTCGGCATCGCCGCGCTGGTCGCGGGCCTGCAGATGCAGGAATACGCGCGCATGCTGGCGACCAGTCAGCGTCAGGTCGCGGCGTCGGCCAATGGTGTGGTCAGACTGCTCGACCAGCAGGTGGATGCCAGCCTGGGCCCCCTGCTGGCACTGCGTAACGAGGTCGATCGCCCAGATATTTCGGAGTTGCGCATCCAACTTGCCGAGGTGCAGGCGCGGCACCCGGAGTTGCCCAATTTTCTGGCCCTCGACGCGCGCGGTACGGTCATCGCCTCCACGCACACGCCGGTCTACGACTGGGTCCCGATGCTGGCCGCTCCGCGGCGGATGGCCCTGGGTGCCAGCGTCCGGGTAGCCATCGGTGAGACGGAAGGGTCCGGATCGGCCTTACGCATCCTGGTGGACTCCCGAGTGGCGGAGCCGGCCGCCTTCGGTACGGTGATCCGCGCGGAGCGCATGCGCGACGCGATGCGCCTGACCATGCTGGGCAACACGGCCGAGATGACGATCTTCTCGCCGTCCGGCCGTGTGTTCACCAGCAACGGCGGTGGGCCGGTCAGGGCATGGACCGCGGGTAACGTGGTCCCCGGCAGCACGGGCTTTGTCGAGGACCCGGAGCGTATCGCGGCCTGGGCCGCCTCGACCGTCTACCCGTTCGTGGCTCGTTCTTCGGTCGATCGCTCGGCGGTTCTGGCGGACTGGTGGACGCAGGCCCGGCAGACCCTGCTGGCGACGCTGGCCTTGGTGCTGCTCATCCATCTCTTCGCCACCGCGTTCGACCGGGCCTACCGGAAGCAGTCGCGGCTGTTCGATGCGTTGTCGCGCACGGCGCGGCACCTCGGCGATGTGCAGCGCACCGGCCACATCGGCTTGTGGGAAGCCGACCTGACCTCCGGCGAGATCGTTTGGTCCGGCCAGGTCCATGAGATCACCGGCTATCCGCCCGAGCGTGTGGTGGTACGTCGTGGCACGTATTACCGGCTGGTGCATCCTGACGACCAGGCTGGCATCACAGCCTGGGTGGACCGTTTCGCCACGGAAGACGGCCCGCTGGAGTTCGAGCACCGGCTGTGTCGCCTCGACGGGCGCGAAGTGCGGGTCGCCCTGCGCGCCTCGCGGATCACCGACGAGGACGGCCGGCCCGTCCTGGCCGGTACGATCGCCGAGGTCACCGTACTCCACGAAACGCGCCGCCGGCTGGAGGATACCGATCGCGACCTCGCCGCCAGCGCCGCCGCCTATCGTCAGTTGCTGGCCCGCGTGCCGCTGCCGCTGGCCATCGTGCGGGACGACGGTATCGAGTACGCCAACCCGCGCGCCGAAGAGCGCCTGGGCAGCAGCGGTGAGACCCTGGTTGGCCGCCGCGTGGACGGCTTCATGGACGACGACGCGCTGGCGGTGCTGCGTGCCGGGTCACCCGATGGCGCCAACCTCATCGCGTGGCTCAATCCCGACCACGGCATGCCGTTCGAGGCCGAGCTGGCCCTGTCCGATTACCGGGACACCAAGGGCGACGGCACGCTGGTGATCATGCGTGACGTGACCGAGCAGCGCCGTTACGAAGAGCGCCTCAACCACCAGGCCACGCACGACGAACTGACCGGGTTGCCCAACCGGCGCGCCCTGCGCGAGAAACTCGACGAGCTGGTGACCGATAGCGTGCGCGAGGGCTCGGGCCTGATGGTGCTGTTCATCGACCTGGACCACTTCAAGGTCATCAACGACGCGCTCGGCCATGCGCTGGGCGACCAGGTGCTGCGCGACGTCACCCTGCGCCTGGGCGATGCGCTGGACGGCCTGGGCCATGTGGGCCGTTTCGGCGGCGACGAGTTCGTGGCGATGCTGCCCTTCACCAGCCATCCGGCGACGGCCATGGAAGTGCTGCCGCGTATCCAGCGCGCCATCGAGGAGCCGCTGACCGTCGGTGGCACCATGCAGCGCCTGAAGTGCAGCATGGGCGTGGCCTTCGCCATCCGCGACGGCGCCGATGCCGATACGTTGATCCGCAATGCCGACACGGCCATGTACGTCGCCAAGCGCTCGGGCCGGCACACGTGGAAGCGCTACGCGGCGGACATGCACGCCACCGCCATGGCGCGTCTCACCGTGCTCACCCGGCTGTCCGGCGTCAACCTGGACAACGAACTGTCGCTGGCCTGGCAGACGCAGCACTCGGGTGACGATGGCCGGGTGATCGGCGTGGAAGCGCTGTTGCGCTGGCCGTCCGCACCGGCGGATCTGGCCGGCAACGACAAGCTCGTGCCCCTGCTGGAAGAAACCGGCGCCATCGTGCAGATCGGCCAGTGGGTGCTGCGCGAGGCCTGCCGCCAGCAGCGACTGGTGTTCGATCGCCTGGGCCCCGGGTGCCGCATCGCGGTGAACGTCTCCGCCCAACAGCTGGTACACACCGACCTGGTCGCGGAGGTGCGCATGGCCCTGGCCGAGACCGGCGCCAGCGCGTCCTCGCTGGAACTGGAACTGACCGAAAGCGCATTCATGCAGGAGCCCGAGCGCGCCATCCGGACCCTGCACGAGCTGCGCGCCATGGGCGTGAGCATCTCGCTGGACGACTTCGGCACCGGCTACTCCAACCTGACCTACCTCTCGCGGTTGCCGCTGGACAAGATCAAGGTGGATCGCCACTTCACCGCCAGCCTGCTCGACGACGATGTCGACGCATCGATCTGCCGATCCATCATCTTCCTCGCCCGCAGCCTCAACCTGGAAGTGGTGGCGGAAGGCGTGGAAACCGAAAGCCAGCGGCGCTGGCTGCTGGGCGAAGGGTGCGTGGCGATGCAGGGCTACCTGTTCGCCCGTCCGGTGTCGATCGACGCGCTGGAAGCCAGCCTGTGCGGCAACGGCGCCGTCGAGGACTGGTCGTCCGCGATGGTCGCCACGGGCTCGCCGGGCGGCGATTGACGCACGGTTTGCTCCGGGTAAAACTGCGTCCTCCTTCCCCTTCGGCCGTAGCCATGCCCATCCATCGGCGACGAGGCGTGACCTCGCCGCGTGGCACGCTGACCGAAGGCCCGATCGTCAGCACGCTGTTGCGTTTCTCGCTGCCCATCCTGGGCGCCAACGTGCTGCAGTCGCTCAATGCGTCGGTGAACGCGGTCTGGATCGGCCACTTCCTCGGCGAGGCCGCGTTCGCTGCGACGTCCAATGCCAACCTGATCCTGTTCTTCCTGCTGGGCGTGGTCTTCGGCGTGGGCATGGCCACCACGATCATGGTCGGCCAGACGCTGGGGGCGAACGACGTGCCCGAGGCGCGGCGCGTGGTGGGCACGGGGCTCGGTTTCTTCGTCGTGATGTCGCTGCTGGTCGCGCTGGGCGGCTTCGTCGCCACGCCGGTCATGCTCGCCGCCATGGGCACGCCGCACGACGCGCTGCCCTATGCCACGGCGTACCTGCGCATCATCTTCGTCGCCCTGCCGGCGATGTACCTGTACACGTTCCTCATGATGACGCTGCGTGGCGCGGGCGATTCGCGCACGCCCTTCGCCTTCATGCTGTTGTCCGTGGTGCTCGACGTCGCGCTCAATCCGCTCTTCATCTTCGGCCTGGGCCCGGTACCCGCCATGGGTATCGCGGGCTCGGCGGTGGCTACGCTGATCGCGCAAGTGGTCTCGCTGCTGGCGCTGGTCGGCTGGCTGTATCGGCGACGCCATTTCCTGTGCATCGGCCGCCATGAGCTGCACCTGTTGCTGCCCCGGCCCGTGCTGCTCAAGCAGCTGCTGCTCAAGGGCCTGCCGATGGGCGCGCAGATGATCGTCATCTCCTCGTCGGCCATCATCATGATGTCGCTGGTCAACCGGCACGGTTCGCAGACCACGGCGGCCTACGGCGCCGCCGCGCAGTTGTGGACCTATATCCAGATGCCTGCGCTGGCGATCGGCTCGGCGGTGTCGTCGATGGTGGCGCAGAACGTGGGGGCGCGGCGCTGGGATCGCGTCGCCGGCATCGGCCGCGCGGGCATCCTTACCAATTTCCTGCTCACCGGCACGCTGGTGCTGGTGATCTACCTGTTCAACCGGGCGGCGCTGGCGCTGTTCCTGGGCGAAGACAGTTCCGCCATCGGCATCGCACAGCATCTCAACCACATCGTGGTCTGGTCGTTCCTGCTGTTCGGCGTCACCTTCGTGATGTTCGGCGTGGTGCGTGCCACCGGCGCGGTGATGCTGCCGCTGGTGGTGCTGGTCATCGCGATGTGGGTGGTGCGCTATCCGTTCGCCGCGCTCCTCGAACCGTATTGGGGAGCCGACGCCATCTGGTGGAGCTTCCCCGTGGGTTCGCTGGTGTCGCTCGGCATCACGGCGGTGTATTACCGCCGTGGTAGCTGGAAGAATGCGGGGATGTTGCCTGTGGGGGATGCGTCGGTCTGATTACGGCGATGTAGCTTGCCGACGTATCGCACCGACGTATCGCGCACATCGTGCGCTCCTACATGCGGTGCGGATGGATTTGCCGTGGTGGAGGGTAGGAGCGGACGATGTCCGCGAACCCTAGACGCGCATGCTGCGAATGAGGCCATGCACCAAACCATGCCGGCGTTTCCGTGCGCAAAACAAAGTGCTCTTGCGCTTTGTTCGCCTGTCCAACGTCAGAGCCGCTTCGTTGGGGGCACGGAAACGCCGACAGGATGGTTTGCATGGCTTCAGTCGCGGTAGATACCGTGACGGTTCGCGCACATCGTGCGCTCCTACATGCGTTGCTTGCGAAGGCGTTTCCAGCGTTTGTAGCGGCGCTTGAGCATGCGGCGATGTATCCGCATGGCCTTGCGCTCCTTGCGGTCGTGGTTCCACAGGTAGATGGCGGGCGTGCTCAGCAGGGTCAGCATCTGCGAGACCAGCAGGCCGCCGACGATGGCGATGCCCAGGGGGCGACGCATCTCCGAGCCCACGCCGAAGCCGATGGCCAGCGGCAGTGCCGCACCCATGGCGACCAGCGTGGTCATCGTGATCGGACGAAAACGCACCAGCGCGGCCTGGCGGATGGCCTCCACGGGAGACATGCCGTGCTCGCGTTCGGCGACCAGGGCGAAGTCGACCATCAGGATCGCGTTCTTCTTCACGATGCCGATCAGCAGCAGCACGGCGATGATCGCCATCAGCGTGAGCTGGGTCTGCGTGACCAGCATCGCCAGGAAGGCGCCTGCACCGGCCGCCGGCAGCGTGGAGATGATCGTCAACGGATGGCCCAGGCTTTCGTAGAGGATGCCCAGCACGATGTACACGGCGAGGATGGCGCCGATGAGCAGCACCATGCCGTTGGACTGCGCATCGCGCATGCGCTGGTTGGTGCCTGTGACGTCCATGCGCACGCCTGCCGGCAGGCCGATCCGGCGTACGGCTTCTTCGGCCAGGGCATTGCCCTTGTCGGGGGTGATCTTCGGCGCGAGGTTGTACGTAATGTCCGCCGATTCGAGCTGGTTCTGGTGCGTGATCGCGCTGGGTGTCGCCACCGGCCGGATGGTGGCCACGGCCGAGAGCGGAATCATCTTGCCGACGGTGTTTTTCACGTAGGTATTGAGCAGCGTGTCCGGGCTCAACTCCTGCGCTGCCGCGGCGGTAAGCACCACCCAGTACTGGTTGACGTCGGAGTAGATGATCGATACCTGGCGCTGGCCGAAGGCGTTGTACAGGGCTGAATCGACCATGCCCATGCCGACGTTGAGCCGGCCGGCCGCATTGCGGTCCACGGAGAGCATCTGCTGCTTGCCGACGATGTCGAAGTCGCTGCCGACGTCGCGGAACTGCGGCATGGCCCGCATCTGCCGCACCAGCTTCAGTGTCCACGGCTGCAGCGGCTCGCCGCCGGTGCTGACCAGCTGGAACGAATACTGCCCGCGATTGCTGTTGCCGCCGTTGCCGCCCAGGAACTGCATCGGGTTCATGAACACCTGGACATCGGACAGCTTGTCGTACTCCTTGCCCTTGCGATCCAGGAACTCCTTCATCGACTCGTGGCGCTGCCCGGCGCCGCTGCCCTTGGGCTTGAGATCGATGAACATCGTGCCGTTGTTGCCCACCGCGGCGCCGTCGTTGCCGCTGCCCAGGATCGTGGTCACGTCCGCCACGGCGGGATCGCTCTGCATCATCTCGCCGACCCGCTTGAGCCGGCGCGACATCTCCGTCGGGGATATGTTCGCGTCCGCCGTGACCTCGGCCTGGAGCATGCCGGTGTCCTCGTCCGGCATGAAGTTGCCGCCGGCGGTCTTCACCACGGCGAAACCCAGCCCGAACGTCGCGACGAGCAGGATCAGCGGCTGCCAGCGCATCACCCGCCGGTGCCGCATGGCCCAGTCCAGACCACGCGAGTAAAAGTGCAGGAACCCGCGATCGAAGCGCTCCAGCGCGCGTTCCATCCGACCGGGCTGGCGCCCGGGCGCATCGTGCTTGAGATAGCGGGCACACAGGGCCGGTGTCAGCGTGAGCGATACGATGGCGGAGATCAGTACCGCCGCGGCCAGCGTCACGGAGAACTCGCGCAGCAGCTTGGTGATGAGGCTGTTGCCGAACAGCAGGGGCGCGAACACGGCCACCAGCGACAGGGTGATCGACATGACGGTGAAGCCGATCTCGCGGACGCCATCCAGCGAGGCAGGCATCGGCTTGGATCCGTTCTCCATGTGCCGCACGATGTTTTCGATGACCACGATCGCATCGTCCACGACGAAGCCGATGCACAGCACCAGCGCCATCAGCGACATGGTGTTGAGCGTATAGCCGAGCGTCCACATCACCACGAAGGCGCCCGCCAGCGACAACGGCACGCTCAGCGTGGCGATGAGCGTGGGGCCGAGCCGGCGCAGGAACACCATCATCACCAGGAACACCATGACGATGCTGATCAGCAGCGCCACCTTCACCTCGTGCAGCGCCGACTGGGTGGTCTGGGTCAGATCGAAGATGGGGGTGACCTTCGCATCCGCCGGTAGCAGCGAGCGGAACCGGGGCAGCGCCGCTCGGATCGCGTCCGCGGTAGCGATGGAGTTCGCTTCCGGCCGCTTGCTCATCTGCATGGTGACCGCGCGCTCGCCCTGGAACCACGCGGCCTGGTACTGGTCCTGCTGGCCGTTGTAGACCCTGGCGATATCCGAAAGGCGCACCGGCACGTTGTCGCGCACGGCGATCAGTATCTTGCCGAAGTCCTTCGCGTCGCGCAGGCTGTCGGTGGCCGTCACCGTCATCTGGCTGTGGCCATCCGAGAGGACGCCCTGCGGCGAGGTGACGTTGGCGGCACTGAGCGCATTAGAGACGTCGTTGGCGGTCAGTCCCTTCGACGACAGTGCGCGCGTATCCAGTTCCACGCGCACCGCGTGGGGCGTGCCACCGAACACCTGCACGCGTGACACGCCTTCGATCTGCGCCACGGCCGGGCGGATGAGCGTGTCCACCACGTCGTAGAGCTTGTCCGGCGGCAGCGTCTTCGAGGTGAAGGTCACCAGCAGGACGGGGATCTGGCCGGTGTCGAACTTGAAGTACTGCGGCGGCGTCGGCATGCCGGCCGGCAGGTCGGCGGCGGCCGCATTGATCGCGGCCTGCACGTCACGGGCGGCCGCATCGGTGGAGCGCGCCAGGGTGAAACGCAGCCGCACGAAGCCGCTGCCCTCCGAGCTGTTCGAGTACATCTGGTCCACGCCCGGGATCTGGCCGAGGTGGCGCTCCAGCGGGGCGACGATGGTCGAGGCCACGGTCTGCGCATTGGCGCCTGGCATCTGGGCCTGGATGAACACGGCGGGCACTTCGATGGACGGCAGCGCCGCCACGCCCAGCAGCATGTAGGCAATGGAGCCGCACAACACCAGCCCCGCCGCGAGCAGCGAGGTTCCGATCGGCCTGCGGATGAAAGGTGCAAAAACGTTCACGACACTTCCTGTGATCGCGGGAAGCATACCCGCGCCCACAGACTTTATGACGTTCCCACGGTTTCGTGGCGTGTGCCTTTAGTGGGGGCCCTGCCGGAAGGCAGGGGTACCCCGTTTGCCGGCGGGAGCCGCCGGTAGGCCGGATCAGCGCAGGGGCGAGAAGCGCAGGGTGAGGTAATACGTGCGACCCAGCTGGTTGTAGTACGCCGCCGTTTCGTAGCGTTTATCGGCAACGTTTGCGACGCGGCCCTGCACGCTCCAGGCGTCGTCCAGGTGCCAGGTGGCCCGCAGGTCGGCGGTGGTGTAGCCGCCCAGGCGGGTGGTGTTGGCCGCGTCGTCGTAGCTGTAGCCCGAGGCGTAGACCGAGCCGCCCAGCGTGAACGCGCCCAGGTCCTTGTCCAGGTCCACCCGGCCGGTGCGCCGGGGGCGACGGGCCAGCAGGTTGTCCTTTTCCGTGCCGCTGTCACGGTCCAGCGGCTGCTGCAGGGTCAGGTAACCGCGCACGTGCCAGCCATCCAGGTCGGCGCCCACCTGACCTTCGATACCACGCAGGCGCGCCTTGCTGACGTTGATCGGCAGGAAACTGGCGTCGTAGCCGATCAGGTCGTGTACCTGGGTCTGGTAGGCGTTGACCGCCCAGTTCCAGATGCCGGGGCGGCTGGACAGGCCGATTTCCGCGGTGCGCGATGTCTCCGGCTTCAGGTTCGGCACGGACGGGCCGTACGGGTAGTACTCGTCGTTGAAGGTCGGCGCGTGGAAGGCGGTGCCGTACGAGGCCGTGATCTTCATGCCCTCGTCGAAGCGGTAGCCATAGGCCGCCGAGCCGGTGGTGTGGTTGCCGAACTGGGTGTTGTGGTCGCGGCGCGCGGACAGCTGGATCTCGTGCGGGCCGAACACGCCCTGGTACAGCGCGAACACGCCCGTGTTGTTGCGGGTGTCTTTCAGGTACGCCGTGTCGCTCTTGAGCTTTTCCTGCTGGTAGTCGACGCCAGCGGTCAGTGTCTGCCCCGCGGCCAGCATGATGTCGTTCTGCCAGGAGGCCTGGTTGCGCTTGGAGTACAGGTAACCTTCGCGGATCATGTCGGCGCCGATCGCGGGGTTGCCGTTGCTGTCGAAATACTTCTTCTGCGCGCCGTCGAGATAGTTGTCCGCCCGGTCCTGGTTCTGGCCGAGGCTGACCGACATGCGCCAGGCCGACAGCACGTCGAACGCCAGGTTCGCACCGGCCACCTGCTGCGAGCGCCGGGTCAGGTTCTGGAAATCGCCGTCATACTCGATGTCGCCCTTGCTGCGCAGCCAGCTGCCGGTGAGCTCGGTGCCGTTATCCCAGCGGTAGCCGCCGGAAAGCGCGCCGTTGTAGGTGCGGTACGCGTCGTGGTCCGGTTCGTCGGTGAAGCAGCCCTTGAACGCGTCGGCCGCACCAACGCGGCAGGCGTTGATCCCCGCGGTGTACTGGCCGCCCAGGCTGGCGTTGTACCAGCCGTGCGTGGTGCCGCCCGAGAGACCCACCTGCCCGGCGGTGTAGCCGTGGCTGCCGCCGCTGATCGACAGGCTGGGCGTGGGCGCTTCGCCGGCCTGGCCGCGACGGGTGAAGATCTGGATGACGCCGCCGATGGCATCCGAGCCGTACAGGCTGGAACGCGGGCCGCGAACCACCTCGATATGGTCGATCTGCTCGACCGGCAGCTGCTCGTAGGCGGGCAGGCCGGCACCCACGGTGCCCACGCGCACGCCGTCCACCAGCACCAGCGTGTGAGCCGAGTTGCTGCCGCGCATGAAGAGCGAGGTCTGCTGACCGAGGCCGCCGCTGTTGGTCATGGTCACGCCGGGCAGGCCGGCCAGCAGGTCTTGCACGTTGCGGGGCTGCAGGCGCTCGATGTCCTCGCGGCTGATGACGGTCACCGGTGCCAGCACTTCGTCCAATGGCGTGGGCGCGCGGTTGGCGGTGACCACCACCGGGTCGAGGGTGCCGTTGGGTGCGTCGGCCGCGTGGGCAGCGACGATCGTCGACAGCAGGGCCGTCGCGAGCAGGGTCTTCTTCATGGAACGGGTTTCCTCCGCCGCTGGTGCGGCAATGCGTAGCCTCAACAGGCGCGCGGGAGGACACAACGACGAACGGCACCACGGGCAACACCCGGATGACTGTCCGGATTCGCCCTCCGCGAATCGCCGATAACGGGACGGCGCCCGCGCTTGAAAGCGCGGGATTCGCCGATCGGGCCGGTCTCCGGACTCGCGCTGGCCCGAGGGCATCGCACCGGCGCCTTCCCGCTTGCGCAGTGGCTGTGGCCGGTGGATGGAGCCGTTCTGGGCGGCTCCTCACGCTTACCGTTGCGGGGGCAGTGCCGGCCTTGCCACATGTGTGGCGCACCGGCTTCCCGTTTCATCCCCGCCCGCTTCAGGCCGGCGGGGACACCCGAACAACGCAATGTTAACGCCTGGCCCGCGCGGAAGCGAGTCAGTGCGGGGCGGCGGATCAGGCGGCGTAGACGCGCGCGCCGCCGATCCAGGTTTCGGCCACCGTGTGGTCGTCGTCCATCACCACGAAGTCGGCGCGATAGCCCGCCGCGATATGGCCGTGGGTGGCTTCCAGCCCGAGGAAGGCGGCCGGATAGGTGGAGGCCATGCGGGCCGCCTCGTCATAGGCCACGCCGACCATCTCCACCGTGTTGCGCACGGCGGTGGCCATGTCCAGCGCGGAGCCGGCCAGCGTGCCGTCGGCCGTCTGGCAGACGCCGTCGCGGACGGTGATCGTCTCGCCCTTCAGGACGAAGTTCGGATCGTCCGACCCCACGGGTGGCATGGCGTCGGTGACCAGCATCATCTTCTGCGGCGCCTTGGCCGCGATGGCGACACGCAGCGAACTCGGGTGCACGTGGTGGCCGTCGACGATCAGGCCGCACCAGCTGGCGGCGTCTTCCAGCGCGGCGCCGACCACGCCGGGCTCGCGGCTGGTGAACGGCGTCATGGCGTTGAACAGGTGCGTGAAGCCACGCACGCCGGTCGCCAGGGCCTGGCGGGTGGTGTCGTAGTCGGCGGCCGTGTGGCCGGCCGCCACGATCACGCCGTGGGCGACCAGCTGTTGCAGCACCGCCGCCGAGGCGCGCTCGGGCGCCAGCGTGAGCAGGGTGACGCCGCCGTGCCGCCGGGCGACCATGGCTACGTCGTCGGCGTCGGCGATACGGAACTTGGCTGGATCGTGCACGCCCTTGCGCTCGGGCGCGATGAACGGGCCTTCGAGGTGGATGCCGAGCACGCCCGGCACGCCCTGGGCCACGGCATCGTTCACCGCGTCGATGGCCTTCGCCATCACCGCGGCATCGTCGCTGATAAGGGTGGGCAGGAAGCCGGTGGTGCCGAACCTCGCGTGCGCCTGCCCGATGCGGCGGATGGTCTCGATGGTGGGCACGTCGTTGAACAGCACGCCGCCGCCGCCGTTGACCTGGCAATCGATGAAACCGGGCAGCAACGTGCGGCCACCGAGGTCGTGGCGCTCGGCGGCGCGCACGCGAGGATCGGACGGCAAGGCCAGCCCGGTGATGGTGTCGCCGTCGACCAGCACGGCAAAGCCGCCCTGGAAGCCGTTATCGGTCAGCACACGGCCGTTGACGAGGGCGATGGTCATGGCAATTCCTATACGTGGGGCGAGAGGTCAGACGGTCTCGGTGACCTTGTTGAGGTGCGGCGGCACGTCGGGGTTGAAACCGCGTGCCAGTGCCAGCGCGGCCGTGGCGCGGTAGAAGCTCTGCACGGTGATCAGCGGTGCGGCGATGGGCGCGGTGGCGACCAGGGGCAGCACGCCCTCGCCCGTGGCGCCGGGTGCGGCGATCCACACATTGGCGCCGCGCTTGCGGAACTCCGCCGCGATCTCCAGCACGCCGGGCAGCGTATCGTCGTTCTGCGCGAAGAACAGCACGGGGAAATGCGGGCCGACCAGGGCCATCGGGCCGTGCTTCACCTCGGCCGCGCTGAAGGCCTCGGCGTGCAGGTTGCAGGTTTCCTTGAACTTAAGCGCGGCTTCCAGCGCGCCGGCAAAGCCGAAACCGCGGCCGACCACGAACAGGTTGTGCGCATCGACCAGGCCCTCGGTAAGTGCCGACCAGTCCGCGTCCCAGCCTTGGCGAAGCTGCGCGGGCAGGGCGGTGATGGCGTCGGCGATCTCGGCGCGGCCGCTCCAGCGGGCGGCGATGTGCAGGATCGCGAACAGCGCGCCCAGGTAGCTCTTGGTCGCGGCGACGCTCGTTTCCGGGCCCGCGTGCAGCGGCACGACCACGTCCGCCACGTCGGCCAGCGGGGAATCCACCACGTTGACCAGGGCGACCACATAGGCGCCGGCCTTCTTCGCGGCCTCCGCGTTGCGCACCAGGTCGGGGCTCTTGCCCGACTGCGAAACGGCGAGGTACAGCGCGCCATCGAGGCGCTGTGCCGCGTGATAGATGGAGGTGACCGATGGTGAGGCCGATGCGGTCACCACGCCCAGTTGGGTTTCGAACACGTACTTGGCGTACATCGCCGCGTGGTCGGAACTGCCGCGGGCGCAGGTGATGACCATGCGCGGGGGCTGGGCACGAAGCCGGTCGGCAAGGGCGCCGATCACGCCTTCGTTGAGGGCGAGTTGCCGTTCGACCACCTCGGCCGTCTCGTGCGCTTCGCGGTACATCAGGGTGTCTTGCGGCTGGGTGGTCATAGAAGTGGTGTGCCCGTCAGTCGCTTTGCAGTTCGGCGACGAAGTCGTAGATGTCCCCGCGATACCAGGAACAGGTGAATTCGACGATGCGGCCGTCGTCGAGGAAACTACGCCGCTCGATGTTCAGGCCGGCGCTGCCGGCACCGAGCCGGAGCAGCCGGGTCTGGGCCGGGCCCAGCACCACCGCGCGCAGGCGTTGCAGCGCGCGCCGCGGCCGATTGCCCAGCGTGTCGAGCGCTTCGTAGAGGGAATCCTCGACCAGGCTGGGGTCGGGCAGGAGGCTGAGCGGCACGGCGCTGCGCTCGATCGCCAGGGGCTCGTCACCGGCGTAACGCAGGCGATGCAGGCGGACCACCTGGGTGCCGGGCGAGAGGTTCATCGCCATGGCTTCCTCCGGGGTGACCTCGCCGATGGCCCGCTCGAAGAACTCCGAGCGCGGGTTGAGCCCGCGGGCGCGAAGATCCTCGGTGAAGCTGGTCATCCGCGACAACGGCTTGACGATGCGTTCGGATACGAAGGTGCCGGCGCCGTGGCGTTGGGTGAGCAGGCCATCTTCGACCAGCCCGCCGATGGCCTTGCGCACGGTGACCCGGGACAGGGTGAGGGCCCTGGCCAGGTCGCGTTCGCTGGGCAGTGCATGGCCGACCTGCACCTCGCCGTTCTCGATCACCGTGCGGATCGCCCGGCGCAGGCGCATGTACGCCAGCGGTTGCCGGGCGGCCGGGTCGTGCTGCAGGCGCTGGTACTCGGCGACGAGGGCGGTTTCCATGCCGGGAAGATACCAATCCACAACCACTGCGGCAAGACTCATTCGCGCGTCTCACAAACCCTTTGGATTCAAACGACTGTTTGCACGATCCAAATCGGCAACGTAAACGTTTGCGCCGCTGGCGCGCCGATCTTCCGAGGCGAAATGTCGCGCCGATTGGTACGGGGCTGGTACGTCCTGGTATGTCACTGGTACGATCCTCCGGCACCCTCCCGTTTTGCAAAAGGCCACTGTCGTGAGCGCCCAACTCCTCCCGATCGAACCCTTCGACCTCGTTATCTTCGGCGGCACCGGCGACCTGGCCGTGCGCAAGCTCCTGCCTGCGATGTACCAGCGTTTCGTGGATGGCCAGATCCAGCCCGGCAGCCGCATTCTCGGCGTCGCCCGCGAAGGCCTGGACGATGCCGGCTACCGCGACCTGGTGCGCGGTTCGGTCGAGCAGGGCGTCACCCATGTCGCCCCCGCCCAGCTCGAGGCGTTCATCGCCATGGTCGGCTATCTCTCGCTGGATGCACGCAAGGAAGAAGGCTGGGACGACTTTTCTGCCCTGATGCAGGTGCAGCCCAACCACATCCGCGTGTTCTACCTGTCGACCGCGCCGGACATCTTCACCGACATCTGCCAGCGCCTCGGCGCCCTGGGCTTCAACGGCGCACGCTCGCGCGTGGTGCTGGAAAAACCCATCGGGCGCGACCTGGAAAGCGCCAACGCCATTAACGATGCCGTGGCCCGCGTCTTCAACGAATCGCAGACCTACCGGATCGACCATTACCTGGGCAAGGAGACGGTGCAGAACCTGCTGGCGCTGCGCTTCGGCAACGCCCTGTTCGAGCCGCTGTGGAACGCCCAGCACATCGACCATGTGCAGATCACCGTCGCCGAGACGGTCGGCGTCGGCCATCGCGCGGGTTATTACGATCGCGCCGGCGCCCTGCGCGACATGGTCCAGAACCACATCCTGCAGTTGGTCTGCATGCTCGCCATGGAGCCGCCGTCGTCGCTGGCGCCGGACGCCGTGCGCGACGAGAAACTCAAGGTGCTGCGTTCGCTGCGCCCCATCGACGCCAGCAACGCCGCCCAGCTGACGGTGCGCGGGCAGTACCGCGCCGGTGCGGCCGAAGGCCAGGGCGTGCGGGGCTACCTCGACGAGCTGGGCAGCGACCAGTCGCGCACCGAGACCTTCGTCGCCCTCAAGGCGGAGATCGGCAACTGGCGCTGGGCGGGTGTGCCGTTCTACCTGCGCACCGGCAAGCGCCTGCCCAGCCGGGTCTCGGAGATCGTGGTGACGTTCCGTGCGTTGCCGCACTCCATCTTCGATCCCACCAACGGTGCGCTGTTGCCCAACCGCCTGACGCTGCGCCTGCAGCCGGACGAAGGCGTCAAGCTGTGGCTCACCATCAAACATCCGGGTCCGGGTGGCCTGCGCCTGCGCCACGTGCCGCTCGACATGAGCTTCGCGGCGGCGTTCGGCGTGCAGCAGCCCGACGCCTACGAACGGCTGATCCTCGATGTCGTGCGTGGAAACCCCACCCTGTTCATGCGCCGCGACGAAGTGGAAGCGGCATGGAACTGGGCGGGTCCCATTCTCGACGCCTGGGAAGCCGGCGGTGACACGCCGAAGCCGTATACCGCGGGTACCTGGGGTCCGAGCGCCGCCGTGGCGCTCATCGAACGCGATGGCCGCACCTGGGCCGAGGACGCAGCATGAACGCCACGATCCACAAGCACGATTTCGCCGATAAGCTCACCCTGGCCGACCAGCTGGCGCGGGACATCGCCGGCAAGCTGGACGCCGCCGTCAAGGCGCGCGGCAAGGCCAGCCTCGCCGTGTCCGGCGGCAGCACGCCGAAGCAGATGTTCGCCGTACTCGCCCAGCAGGAGATCGACTGGTCGAAGGTCACCATCACGCTCGTCGACGAGCGCTGGGTGGACGAGGACAACGAGCGCTCCAACGCCGCCCTGGTCAAGGATCACCTGATCCGGCACGAGGCCCACGTGGCGGCGTTCCTGCCGTTGTTCGACAAGTCGCACGCCGACGACGTGGACGCCGCGCTGGATGCCGTGGGCGAGCGGGTCGATGCCCTTGGCAAGCCGTTCGACGTGGTCGTGCTCGGCATGGGTCCGGACGGCCATACGGCCTCGTTCTTCCCCGGTGGCGACCACCTGGCCGAGGCAGTCGACCTGAAGGGCACGCGAAGCGTGCTGTCCATGCGTGCCGAGGGCGCGGGCGAACCGCGCATCACCCTCAGCCTGGCGCGCCTGCTCGATACGCGCACGCTCTACCTGCACATCGAAGGTGCCGACAAGAAGGACGTGCTTGCCAAGGCCGAGGCCGGCGCGGACCTGCCGATCGCCGCGGTGCTCACGCAGCATCGCGTCCCGGTGGATATCTACTGGGCCGCCTGATCATCGTTAAATCGCCGCGCGATAACCGCGCGGCACCTCGCCGCTCCGGACACATGCCATGACCATCCATCCTATCGTCGCCGAGGTGACGCAGCGCATCGTCGAGCGCAGCCGTGCATCGCGCGCGGCCTACCTGGCCAGGATCGACGCCGCGCGCGGCAAGGGCGCGAAGCGCCACCATCTGTCCTGCGGCAACCTTGCCCACGGTTTCGCCGCCTGCGGCGAGAACGACAAGGACGCGTTGCGCAACGGCCACGCCTCCAATATCGCGATCGTCACCTCGTACAACGACATGCTCTCGGCCCACCAGCCCTATGAGCGCTACCCCGAACTGATCCGGCAGGCCGCGCGCACGCTGGGCGCCACGGCACAGGTGGCCGGTGGCGTGCCGGCCATGTGCGACGGCGTGACCCAGGGCCGTCCGGGCATGGAGCTGTCGCTGTTCTCGCGCGACCTGATCGCCATGGCCACCGCGGTATCGCTGTCGCACGACATGTACGAAGGCGCCCTGTACCTGGGCATCTGCGACAAGATCGTGCCGGGCATGCTGATCGGCGCGCTGAGTTTCGGTCACCTGGCCAGCGCGTTCGTGCCGTCGGGCCCGATGCCGTCGGGTATTCCCAACGAAGAAAAATCCAAGGTCCGCCAGGCGTTCGCCGCCGGCAAGGCCACGCGTGCCGAGCTGCTCGATGCCGAGGCCCGCTCGTACCACGGCTCGGGCACGTGCACCTTCTACGGCACCGCCAACTCCAACCAGATGCTGATGGAGATCATGGGCCTGCACCTGCCGGGCGCCAGCTTCGAGGCACCGGATACCCCGCTGCGCGACGCGCTGACCCGCGCCACGGTGGCGCGCGTGCTGGCGATCGACACCCTGGGCGACGACTATCGCCCCATCGGCCGCATCGTCGACGAGCGCGCCGTGGTCAACGGTGTCATCGGCCTGCACGCCACGGGCGGTTCGACCAATCACCTGCTGCACCTCGTGGCCATCGCGCGCGCGGCCGGCGTGGAACTGCGCTGGGACGACTTCGACGCGTTGTCCGCCGTGGTGCCCCTGCTGGCGCGCGTGTACCCGAACGGCTACGCCGACGTGAACCACTTCCACGATGCCGGCGGCATGGCCTTCCTCATGGACCAGTTGCTCGACGCCGGTCTGCTGCATGGCGACGTCGACACGATCATGGGTCAGGGCCTGGACGCCTACCGCCAGGTGCCGGTGCTGGAAGGCGACACGCTGACCTGGAAGCCGGTGTCGAAGGAAAGCGGCAATCGCGGCGTGCTGCGCACGATGGCGGAGCCGTTCCGTCACGACGGCGGCCTGCGCATGCTCAAGGGCAACGTCGGCCGCGGTGTCATCAAGGTGTCGTCGGTGCCGGACGATCGCATGGTGATCGAGGCGCCGGCCATCGTGTTCGACGAACAGGACGACGTCAAAGCCGCGTTCGACCGCGGTGAGTTGGATCGCGATTTCATCGCCGTGGTGCGCTTCCAGGGCCCGCGTGCGCGCGGCATGCCCGAGCTGCACAAGCTGACACCGACGCTCAGCCTGCTGCAGGATCGCGGCCACCGTGTTGCCCTGCTGACCGACGGCCGCATGTCCGGCGCGTCGGGTCGTGTACCCGCGGCCATCCATGTCACGCCCGAGGCGGAAGCCGGTGGCCCCATCGCGCGCATCCGCACGGGCGACATGGTGCGCCTGGATGCCTTGGCCGGCAGCATCGAGGTGCTGGTGCCCGCGGACGAGTGGGAACGTCGCATCCCCGAACAGATCGACCTGGCGGTGCACCACACCGGCATGGGTCGCGAACTTTTCGCCATGTTCCGTCAGTCCGCCGTCACGGCCGACCTCGGTGCCGGCGTCTTCTGATTCAACGGAGCAGTACCTGATGAGCAACGAAGCGAAGCAACAGAGTGTCGAATCCGCGTTGCGCCTGGCACCCGTGGTGCCGGTGGTCATCATCGAGGACGCCTCAAAGGCCGTCGGCATGGCGCGCGCGCTGGTGGCCGGCGGGGTTCCCGCCATCGAAGTCACCCTGCGCACGCCGGCGGCGCTGGACGCCGTGCGGGCGATCGCCGCGGAAGTGGAAGGCGCCTTCGTCGGCGTGGGTACCGTGCTGACCGCGCGTGATCTCGAGAACGCGTTCAAGGCCGGCGCGAAGTTTGCCGTGTCGCCCGGCAGTTCGCCCCGCCTGCTCGATGCCGCCGACGACCACGAGCTGCCGCTGCTGCCTGGTGCGGCTACGTCCAGCGAAGCCATGGCCCTGCTGGAGCGCGGGTATCGCTTCCAGAAGTTCTTTCCCAGCCGTACCGGCCGGCGGCCCGAAGTTGATCGGCGCCTGGGCCAGCCCTCTGCCGCAGATCCATTTCTGTCCTACTGGCGGTATCAGCTTGGCCAACGCGCCGGACTTCCTCTCGCTGCCCAATGTCGTGTGCGTGGGTGGCTCGTGGCTCACGCCCGCCAAGCTTCTCGCGACGTCCGATTGGGCGGCCATCGAAGCCCTGGCGCGCGAGGCGGCGCAGTTGGGTCGCTGAGTCGGCACGACCTATCGGGATTGGGGATCGCCCACATCGTGGGCTCCTACAGGGTTTCGATGCGCTGGTATGTGGCTTGGGATCGCCCACATCGTGGGCTCCTACCGGGGGCATCGATGCGGTGGGGTCGGCAACCGTTGCGGTGGTGCCGGCGGTTGTAGGAGCCCGCGATGCGGGCGATCCACGCACATCGTGGCGTGCGGCGATCAGCCCGCCATCACCGCAATCGCCCCCAGCGCCACCACCAATCCGCCCCAGTTGATCCACGACAGCTTCTCGCGAAACGCCAGCGCACCTACCAGCGCGCCGAGCACCATCACGCCCACGTTCATCGCCGCAAACACCCGCGACGGATCGTTCGGCAAGGCGATGTGCGCGCGCACATAGAACAGGATGTTGGCGAAGTTAGCCGCGCCCAGCACGACGCCGAAACCGATGCTCCGCCACGACAAGACCGCCGCGCCGGCGATGGCGCGGCCGACGACGACCAGCCAACAAAGCAGCATGGCGATCAGGAACGACACAAGCAACGCACTGGCGAACGGCGCACCGGCCTTGGCCAGCAGCTTGAAACACAGGTCGATCACGCCGAAGCCGGTGAACACCGCCAGGGGAGCAAGCCAACCCGCGCGAGCCGTGGTGCCGTCCGCTTTGCCGCCCATGCTGCCGTGTTCGAAGCCGCCGCGATCGCGCCGCCAGATCACGCAGACCACGGCTACCAGCGCCAGCGCGATGCCGGCCAGTTTGCGCGTCGTGGCGGGTTCGCCCAGCAGCGCGAAGGCGGCGATCAGCGGAATCACCAGCGACAGCCGTTGCGCCACGTCGGTGCGCACGATGCCTGCGGCGCGCACCGAGCGGGCCAGCATGAGGAAGATGGCGGGCAGGAACACGCCGAGCAGGAGCAGCGGCGCATAGGTGGCCGGCGCGGCGATGGCGGCGTCCGGGCGGGCATCCAGCAGCAGCCAGGCCAGGGCCGCGGCCACCACGTAGTTGGTAGCCACGGCCTGGACCATGTCGACCTGGCCACGCCGCGCCAGCTTCAGCAGGATGGAAACGGCCACGCTGAACGCGATGGCGAGGACGACATAGACCATGGACAGTGCCACCGAGGGGACGAAGACGCGCAGGATCGCACGTCACGTCATGTCACGCGGCGTGACCTTCGATCACAGCGCGCTCGGGCACCGACGGCAAGGCCTCGTCCACCGTCAGTGGCGCGTCGCCGGCCAGCAGTTCCGTCGCCTCGGCATGATCGGCCACCGCCGGCGGCGAACCGCGCAAGGGCATGCCGGCCGTTTCGCGCACGAACAGCATGGTGACCAGTCCGATCACGGACGCGCCCATCAGGTAGTAGGCGGGCAACAGCGGATCGCCCGTGCGCTCCACCAGCCACGCGGTAACCAGCGGCGTGGTGCCGCCGAACAGCGAGACCGACACGTTGAACGCGATCGACAGCGCGCTGTAGCGCACCGGCGTGTAGAACAACGCCGGCAGCGTGGCGGGCATCGTGCTGGTGAAACACACCAGCGCCACGCCCAGACCCATCAGGCCGGCGAAGATCAGCCAGTCGTTTCCGGTGCCCACCAGCCACAGGCACGGGATGGCGAGGACGAACATCGCCACGCACGCGCCGATGATCATCGGCCGACGCCCAAGGCGGTCGCTGAAGAAACCGCCCACCACGTTCAGCGGCATCATCACCAGCATGACGATGAGGATCAGCAGCAAGCCCTTGGCCTCGCTGTAGCCGAGCGTCACCGTGAGGTAACTGGGCATGTACGTCAGCAGCATGTAATCGGTGACGTTGAATACCAGCACCAGCCCGATGCATTTCAGCAGCTGCGGCCCATGCACCGAGACCAGCTCCTTCAGCGACACGCGCGAGGCGTCGCCGGCCGCTTCCATGGCATCGGCGTGCGCCTTGAACGCCGGTGTCTCCTCCAGCTTCATGCGCATATAGAGGCCAAGCAGGCCGAGCGGGCCGGCGACGAGGAACGGCACGCGCCAGCCCCAGTCGAGCATCTGCTCCGCACTGAGCAGGGTAGTCAGCGCGGTAACCACGCCCGCGCCGGCGATGTAACCGCCCAGCGTGCCGAACTCCAGCCAGCTGCCCATCTGCCCGCGGCGTGCATCGGTGGAATACTCGGCGATGAAGGTGGCTGCACCGCCGTATTCACCGCCCGTGGAAAAGCCCTGCAACAGGCGCGCGAGCAGCAGCAAGGCCGGCGCCCACAGGCCGATGGCGTCGTAACCGGGAATCAGGCCAATCGAAAACGTGCCCGCTGCCATCATGATCATGGTCGCCGCCAGTACCTTCTGCCGCCCGAAGCGGTCGCCCATCGGGCCGAACACCAGGCCGCCGATGGGGCGCACCAGGAACGCCACGGTGAACGTGGCGAAGGTGGCGATCACCTGCGCCGTGGGGCTGCTGCCGGGGAAGAACACGTGCCCCAGGGTGACGGCCAGGTAGCCGTAGACGCCGAAGTCGAACCACTCCATGGCGTTGCCCAGCGCGGCAGCACCCACGGCACGTTTCAACATGGCCTGGTCGACGATGGTCAGGTCGTCGGGCTTGAGGTGTTTACGACGGCGATGGAACCAGCCGAAATGGGCTTCGTGCCCGTGGCGATCTTGCATGGATGTTTGATCCTGTCACGCGAGCGGGCACGGCACGACGCAGCCGGTGCTTGCCGCCCAAGGGAAAGGGATGCGCCGCGTCGGTCGGCGGCGCGCGAACGGTCCATCAAAGGGACGCGTGGTTGCCGGCAGGTTGCATCGAAGCACGACGCGGCGCGGACAACCCCGGAAGTATACGTAAAACGGTGTTAAGCGCCCGTAGGCGGGCGCCGCGGCGCCGTGGAACCCCGCACGACCAGGTCGGGACTGAAGCCCTCGTTGCCCAGCGCGTGCGAGGGGTCGTCGTGCTCGATCTCGGCGATCAGGCGTTGCGCGGCATGGCGCCCGATTTCCTCGGTGTTCTGCCGCGCGGTGGTCAGTGCCGGCCACGATTGCTTGGAGAACGGGCTATCCTCGAAGCCGGCGATCGACAGCTCCCAGGGCACGTCCACCCCGCCCGAGCGCGCGGCGGCCAGCACGCCGGCGGCGATCTCGTCGTTGGAACCGAAGATGGCGGTGGGTGGTTCCTTCAGCGCCAGCAACCGGCGTGCGCCACGAAAACCGTCGTCGAACGAGTAGTCGCCCTCGACCACCAGTTTCCGGTCCACGGGCAGGCCGTATTCGCGCAGGGCGTCTTCATAGCCCTGGTAGCGCTCCGGGCTGGATCGATGCTCCTTGCCGCCCCACAGGAAACCGATGCGGTGGTGGCCCAGCTGGATCAGGTGCTCGGTGATGGCGTAGGCGGCGTCGCGGTCGTCCACGAACACGCACGGCCAGCCGTCTTTCGGATCCTGTCGGGCGGAAATGATGCGTACGAAGGCCACCTTCTGCTCGGTCAGCGCCGTCAGCAATGCCGGCTGCTCCGACATCGGCGGACACAGCACCAGGCCGGCCAGGCGGTTGCGCCTGACCAGGTCGCACAACTGTTCCGCAAGCCGTGGCACGGACGAATCGCACGGGTGGATCTGCAGGCCGAAGCCACGCTCGCGGCACACGGACAGCACGCCGTTCTGCATGGCGATCACGTAGTGCGCGTTGGGGTTGTCGTAGACCAGGCCCAGGGCATAGGTGCGCTGGCTGCGCAGGCTGCGTGCGGCCTGGTCGGGCTGGTAATCCAGCGCATCGATGGCACGCTGCACCTTCTCGCGGGTGCGCGCATGCACGGATGCTTCGTGGTTGATGACACGGGAGACGGTCTTCAGCGACACGCCGGCCCGCTCGGCCACGTCCTTGATGGTGGGACTACGCAATCGACGAACCTCGTAAGCAAGACGGCCATCCTACTGGATGGCCGTCGTCGAGCGAAGATGCCGCGGCTTACGTGCGGGCGTGCTGGCCCACCCGGTGGCCGGCCGCGCCGTAGTAAAGGATGTACAGGTAGCACGGCACCATCAGGCAGAGGAACACGGCCTGGAAGTCGTGGGTCTGCTTCAGGTGCGCGAACAGCTGCGGGATGACTGCGCCACCGGCGATGCCCATGATGAGGAAGGCCGAGCCGAACTCGGTCAGGCGCCCCAGGCCCTTGATCGCCAGCGGGAAGATCGCCGGCCACATCATGGCGTTGGCGAAGCCCAGCGCGGCGACGAAGGCGACCGACGTGTAACCCGTGGTGACATAGGTGCCGATGGAGAACAGCACGCCCAGGATCGCGGAGATCGCCAGGTAGCGCTGCTGCGAGACGAACTTCGGGATCAGCAGCAAGCCGGCGATGTAGCCCAGCAGCATGGCGAACAGCGTATACGAGGTGAAGTGCTTGGTGTCCTCGGGCGTCATGCCGAAGCCCTGTCCGTAGGTGCCGATGGCGTCGCCGGCCATCACTTCCACGCCCACGTAGACGAACAGGCACAGCACGCCCAGCCACAGGTGCGGGAAGCTGAAGACGCTGCCCTTGTCGTGGCCGATGGCGCGCTCGGAGTTGTCGTGCGAGGCGCGGATCTCCGGCAGCGAGGAACGCACCACCCAGATCGCCAGTACTACCAGCAGTGCGGCCATCACCATGTACGGCATATGCACCTTGGCGGCGAAGGCGGCCAGCAGGGCGTCCTTCTCGCCCGGCGTGGCGGCCGCGGCGATCTGCTTGTCGAAGGTGCCGATGTTGCTCATCACCACCGCACCGAAGACGAACGGCGCCAGCGCGCCGGCGATCTTGTTGCAGATGCCCATGAACGCGATGCGCTGCGCCGCGCTGTCGATCGGGCCGAGGATGGAGATATACGGGTTGGACGCCGTCTGCAGCAGCGAAAGGCCCGCGCCGATGACGAACAGGCCGACCAGCGCGCCGGGGTAGATGCGCATGGTGACGAACTGGCCGAACAGCACCGCACCGATGGCCATGACGAACAGGCCCAGGCCCATGCCCTTCTTCATGCCGGTGCGCTTGAGGATGAACGACGAGGGCAAGGCGAGGAAGAAGTAGGACAGGTAGAACGCCATCGGCACGAGGAAGGCGTTGACGTCGTCCAGGTTGAAGGCCAGCTTGACGAAGGTGATCAGCGGGCCGTTGAGCCAGGTCACGAAGCCGAAGATGAAGAACAGGACGCCGATGATGATCATCGGGACCAGGCTGGAATGGCGCGTCTCTTCGACGGCGACCGGTGTGGACGACATGGCTTACCCCTCGTTGTTGAACCCCGAATTGTCCCTTTATTGACTCGGCTGCGTAACGTTGTCAATCGGCAGTGAGGTTCTTGCGAAGCCACGGGCAGCGCGTGGCGACTTTCGATGTGGCGGCGCGTCACGCGCCTTGCGGCAAGCGAGCCGGTGTCACGAGAGCGTGCGCAAAGGCATGCATCGCGTACAGCCGCCCTGCGGCGGGGATCGTTACTGTTGCAGCGCGTTACGGATTCCGCGTTGTCCTAGCCATTTGTCCTGTTGACAACGTTGTCATTCCACTCACAGACTCGTGGTGAATCGGGGGCACACCAAGGGGCAGGGCGTGGGCGAATCGGCCAACCAGCGGGACATCGTGCGTGCGTCGCGTACCGGGGCGTTCATCGCCGCCGACGTGGGCGGAACGCATGCCCGCATCGGCCTGGTCCACCGGCCGCCGGGCGCGGCGACCATCGACGTACTGCATTACGAGCGTTATGCCTGTGCCGACTGGCCCAGCCTGACCGCGGTGCTGCAGGATTTCATCGGCCGTCTGGACGCCCGCGACGCCATCGAGCATTGCGCGGTCGCCAGCGCCGGTTATGTGCTGGGCGATGCCATCGTCAACGAGAACCTGCCCTGGCCGGTGTCCATCGGCGATATCCGCGACACGCTGGGACTGCACGGGCTGGCCGTGGTCAACGACTTCGAAGCGGTGGCCTACGCCTGCCAGTTCCTGCGCAGCCACGAGACCACGCCGATCATCCATACCGCCGCCGAGCCCACCGTGGGCCGGATCCTGGTCATGGGGCCGGGCACGGGCCTGGGCTCCGCAGTACTCCTGCCGGGATCGCCGCACGCGACCGTGCTGGCGACGGAAGCCGGACAGATCTCGTTCGCGCCGGGTAACCCGCGCGAGGTGGCCATCCTCGGTGAGCTCGCCCGGGGCCGTGACTACGTGTCGTACGAAACCGCGCTGTCCGGCCCGGGCCTGGTCAATCTGTACCGCGCGACGTCGGCGCTGCGCGGATCGGTCGCGACGTTGACGACGCCGGCGGCCGTCACCGCTGCCGCGCTCAATGGCAGCGATGCAGCCGCGGTCGAGGCGCTGGACGTGTTCTGCGGTGTGCTGGGCAGTTTCGTCGGCGACCTGGCCATGCTTTACGGCGCGCGTGGCGGTGTGTTCCTGGCCGGGGGCATCCTTCCCCGCATCCGCGACCACCTGATCGCCAGCAGCTTCGCCAACAGGTTTTTCAACAAGGGCGTCATGCGTCCCTTTCTCCAGCAAGTGCCTGTACGGCTGATGGACCATGGGCAGTTGGGGGTGATCGGTGCCGCCGGTCTCTATCTGCACGGTTCGAGCGTCCAGTGAAGGGTGGGAAAGGCAGGCAGGCTCGGCAAACCACGGGGTCGCAAGACCTTTCGATAGCAACACAGCACGGCGCGGTCGCGAAACCCGTCGACGCTATTCCTCTGAGGGGAGGACACCATGTCGCATCGTAGAAACCTGCTCACGGCGAGCATCATCGCCGGATTGTGTTGTTTCACGGGTATGGCCGCCGCGCAGGACGCGCCGGCCCCGCCTGCGAAACCGCAGACTGCCCAAGAGAAAGCGGACGCCGAGAAGGCGGCGCAGCTCGAGGGCATCACCGTCACAGGCATCCGGGCCAGCCTCGAGAAGTCGCTGGACACCAAGCGCAACGCGGACGCCATCGTCGAGGCGGTCACCGCCGAAGACATCGGCAAGTTCCCCAATACCAATGTCGCCGAGGCGATGACGCAGATTCCCGGCGTCACCATCGATCGCCAGTTCGGCCAGGGCGACCGCGTGTCGATCGACGGCACCGATCCCAGCCTCAACCTCACCTTCCTCAACGGGCAGCCGGTGTCGCAGACGCCGTGGCAGTACGGCGCGCAGCCGAACCGCGGTTTCGACTTCACCATGCTCGCCCCGGAAATCGTCGGCCGCCTGGAAGTCTACAAGTCGCCCGAGGCGCGCCTGACCGAAGGTAGCCTGGGCGGCACCGTGCTGCTGCACACGCTGAAGCCGCTGGACCTGCCCGCGAACACGGTGCGCGGTTCGTTCGGCCTCAACTACAACGACCAGGGCACGCCGGGCACGCGTCCGAACGGCTCGGCGCTGTACAGCTGGAAAAACGATGCCAACACATTCGGCATGGTCACCTCCATCCAGCATTACGAAGAGAAGATCGATCGCCAGGGTTTCGAGATCTTCAGCTACAGCCCGGTCTCCAAGTGGGCGTCCAGCCCGGCGGTCGCCGCCGGCATCGCCAACGGCTCGCTCGATCCCAACGCCAAGGTGCCCGACGAGATCAACTCGGCGTGGTTCCAGCAGAAGCGCAAGCGCGACACCGCCACGCTCGGTTTCCAGATCCGTCCCACGGACAACTGGGATATCGACATCAACAACCTGTTCGTGCGCGAGAACTTCGACAACTGGAACCAGTCGCTGTATCCGTTCACCGGCGCCACGCCCGGTAACGTGACCAGCTTCAACCAGGGCCCGAACGGTGTCGTCACCGGCGGCCATGTCTGCGGCAACGATGACCCGGCCTGCCCGGCCATCGCGCAGAACACCTTCGACAGCAACATCCGCAAGTCCGTGGTGCGCACCGTGGCGCACGACATCAAGTCCACCTTCCACGGCGACGGCTGGCAGCTGGCCGGCGCGGCGGGCTACAGCAAGGCGCGTAACGACAACATCTCCCAGGCAGTGATGGAGCCGGTCTACGCGGGCGGCTACACCTGGGACATCAACAAGGGCTTCAACTTCGACAGCCCGGCGGCAGCACGCAACCCGGCCAACTGGCACATGGGTGACGTGCCCGGCCTGGGCGGCTGGCCCGGCAACTACGGTGACTACTCGGCGCAGTCGCGGGATACGTACGGCCAGCTGGACTTCTCGAAGTACTTCGACGGCTTCTTCAACGAAGTGGCCGTGGGCTACCGCTGGAACCGCCATGAGGAAGGCATGCAGGCGCATGTCTACGGCGGCAACGCACCGACCAACCTGCAGGACCTCGGCTTCGGCGGCTACACCGACACGCTGGATGCGCTGGGTGGCCTGGACGGCTCCGCCAGCCACGTGATGCCCGACCGCAACGCCCAGTACGCCTGGGTGCGCAACACCAACGGCGGCAACGAGGACCCGGGCACGTACCTCAACGGCACCTACAAGCTGCTGGAGAAGACCAACGCGGCCTATGTGCAGGGCAACTTCGCCGGCGGCGGCTTCCACGGGAACATCGGCGTGCGCTACGTGGACACCAAGACCGACGGCACCGGCTTCAACTACAGCGGCGCGCCCGTGCTGCCGGCCCCGGCCGGTTCGTGGCAGACCTCGTCGCGCACGTCGAAGAACTGGCTGCCCAGCCTCAACGTGGCCTACGACCTCACCGACGAAGTGGTGCTGCGTGCCGCGGCGGCGAAGGTCATCGCCCGCCCGCCGTACAACATGCAGGTGAACAACCTGTTCCTCAACGACTCGGTGCTGACCGGCTCGGGCGGCAACCCGGACCTGAAGGACTACAAGTCGAAGAACTACTCGCTGTCCGCGGAGTGGTACTTCGCGCCGCAGTCGTATGTCGCGGTCACCGGCTTCCTCAAGCAGATCGACAACTACACCGTGGTCGACTCGGCCAACGAGCGGCAGTTCAACTCGGGCCTGGTCAACGATCCGACCACGTTCGCCCGCCAGGTGGCGCAGGGCCTGTGCACGGCCGACGGCTTCTGCACGTACTCCATCAGCCGGCCGCGCAACACCGGCTCGGGCAAGGTGCGCGGCGGCAGCATCAGCTACCAGCAGGCGTTCGGCGACACCGGTTTCGGCACCACGGCCAGCTACACCTACGCCAAGGGCACGCTGGATTCCGGCGGTTCGCTGCCGTACAACTCGAAGAACGCGTACTCGCTCAGCCCGTACTACGAGATGGGCCCGTTCAGTGCCCGCGTGACGTACAACTGGCGCAGCAAGTACCTCGCCGGCGGCTACATCGCCGGTGCGCCGCCGGCCACCACGGCCGACTACGGCGACCTGGGCGCGACGCTGGGCTGGAAGCTCAACAAGAACGTGTCGTTCACCCTGGCCGGCATGAACCTGACCAACGAGACGTACAAGCAGTACCTCACGGTCACCTCGTTGCCGGTCGCCAAGTACACCACGGGCCGCCGCTACATGGCCTCGGTGCACTTCGACCTCTGATCGGCGGTAAGTCTTCCGCGGCCATGGATGGCCGCCACCCTGATGCTTCATTCCCCTTCGGGCCCGACGATGCGACGTATCGGGCCCGTTTTTTTTGGGTGACGTTGGCACCCGGCACGAATGCCCTTTCCACCGGCGCCGGCGTTCGCCACAATCGGGAACGCCGTGCCTTGCACAACCCGGAGTCATCGATGCGCCGTACCCTCCTGCTCGTCCTGGTTGTCGGCCTCAGCGCCTGTGCCCAGCAGCCACCCAAACGCGATGCGGGCCCCATCGACGACACACCGCTTTCCCTCATTCCGCAGCCCGCGCACATGCAGCGGCTGCCGGGGCGCTATAAGCTCGACCCGAAGGCGGCCATCACCGTGACGCCGGGCGATAGCGCGGCCCGGCATGTGGCCACCCAGTTGCAGGGGTGGGTGCGCCAGGCGCGTGGCATCACGCTCGCCATTGTCGAAGGCAAGCCGCGCGGCGGCGGCATCGTGCTGGCCACCAGCGCGGCGATCAAGGGCCGCGAAGCCTACACGCTGGATGTGGACGGCAACGGTGTGCGCATCGCCGCCAACGACGAGACCGGTCTTTACTACGGCGCGGTGACCTATGCGCAACTGCTGACCGACCCCGCCGCCCAGGCCGGCGTGCCGGGCCTGCATATCGTCGATGCGCCGCGCTTCGAATGGCGCGGCCTGATGCTCGACTCCAGCCGACACTTCCAGTCGGTGAGCGAGATCGAGCACCTGCTCGACCAGATGGCGATGCACAAGCTCAACACGTTCCACTGGCACCTCACCGACGACCAGGGCTGGCGGCTGCAGATCACCAAATATCCGAAGCTGACCGAGGTGGGTGCCTGCCGCAAACCCGTGGGTCCCGACATCGCGCTGACCGGGAGTGCCGATACACCGTACTGCGGTTTCTACACGCAGGACGAAGCGAAGCAGATCGTCGCCTATGCGGCCGAGCGACATATCACCGTCGTACCGGAAATCGAGATGCCAGGCCATGCGCAGGCTGCCGTGGCCGCGTATCCGAAGCTGGGCAGCGGCAAGAAGCTGACCGTGTCGTCCGACTGGGGCGTCAACACCGCGCTGTTCAACACTGACGACGCCACCTTCGTCGTCCTGCAGGACGTGCTGGACGAGGTGATGGCGATCTTCCCGTCCACGTATATCCATGTCGGTGGCGACGAGGCGGCCAAGGACGAGTGGGAACACTCGAAATCCGTGCAGGCACGGATGAAGACCCTGGGCATCACCGATGAAGAGAAAATGCAGGGCTGGTTCGTCGCGCGCATCGGCGATTACCTGGAAGCGCACGGCCGTCGTCTGATCGGCTGGGACGAGATCCTCGACGGCAAGGTGCCGGCCAGCGCCACCGTCATGTCGTGGCGCGGTACCGCCGGAGCGATCAAGGCCGCCAATGCCGGGCACGACGTGGTCATGGCGCCGTCGCCCACGCTGTACCTTGATCGCCTGCAGTCCACGCTGCCCGACGAACCGGCAGGGCGTCCTTCGGGACAGACGCTGAAAACCATCTACGACTTCGACCCCGTGCCCGCTGGCATCGCGCCGGACAAGGCGCAGCACGTGCTCGGCGAGCAGGTCACCGTGTTCACCGAATACCTGCCGGACTGGTACAGCACGCAGCATGCGATCTTTCCGCGCATGGCGGCGGTGGCCGAGCGCACCTGGTCGCCCAAGGCCGACTGGAACAGCTTCATCGCGCGCCTGCCCGCGCAGATGGCGCGCTATCGCGCGGCGGGCATCGTGCCGGCCGACGGGGTGTTCGCCGTGGCCATCGCCAGCGAAGCCGCGGTCGACGGCAAGGCGCGCGTCACCCTGTCCAACCAGAGCGGCTACGGCACGATTCGCTACACCACGGACGGCACCGCACCCACCTCGCAGTCCACCGCGTACACCGCGCCGTTCGAGGTGGCGTTGCCGACGACCGTGCGCGCCAATACGTTCCAGAACGGCTTTGGCCTGGCCGGCCCACGCGATCGCAGCATCGACGCGGCGTCGCTCCTGCATCGCACCAGCGACGGACTCGACACCTGCACCGACAAGCTGGCGTTGCGGCTATCCGCGGTCAACGCGGTGGACGGTGCGCGCCCGGTCTACAAGGTGGACATCATGGACACCTGCTGGATGTGGAAGGGCGTGAACCTCGATGGTCGCTATGGCATCGACATTACGGTCGACCGCCTGCCCTACAACTACGCCCTATGGAAGGACGCCGCCGGCATCGTGTCGCGCAAGGCGCACTCGGCGGCCGGCGAGGTGGAGGTCCACCAGGACACCTGCAGCGGCCCGAAACTCGCCACGCTGCCGTTGGCCAAGGCGAAGGACGGCCGCGCCATCCTGCAAGGCACGCTGCCCAAGCGCGAAGGCACGCACGACCTCTGCTTCGTCATCACCGGCAAGCCCGGCCCGAAGCTATGGGTGATCGGGGATGTACAGCTGCGTTAAGACGCAAACAGCCATGTAGGAGCGCACGATGTGCGCGATAGCCGTGCCGCACCGTCGCACGATGACGCGCACCGTCGAACGATGACGCGCACCGTCGAACGATGACGTTGAATGGTGAGGTCGCCCGATGGGGGGGCCGCGTCGCCGCGTTGTTGGTTTTTCGCGCACATCGTGCGCTCCTACCTACGGCGGTAGGAAGGCGGTAGGCGGATCAGGCGTAGGCGGCGGGGAATGTCGCATGGCGTTGCAGGGCCTTGCGGGCGTCGCGCTCGTCGTCGCCTTCCAGCGGCGTGAGCGCGACGAACTTGCCGGCCATCATGGCGGCCAGCGGCACGCCGTCGCGGATGGCGATACGGTTGCCGATCACCGCGGGCACCTTGGCGCCGGCGATGATGGCGCCGATCAGGTTGGCCGGGTCCGTGCCGGCGATGCAGACGATATCGCCGTCGTGGTCGCGATGGCGGATCTGGCGAAGTGCCGGCAGGGCCTCGGGCAGGGCGAACTGCTCGCCGACCAGGCCGTCGACGAAGCGGCCGCCGCGGATCTCGCCGCGGGCTTCCAGGCGGTGGTACACGCGACGCAGCTCGCGCCACGATGGTAGCCAGCTGGCCTCGCGTTCCAGGATCTTCCAGCTGACCACGCCGTAACGCCGAAGCAGCGTGCGGGCGATGTGCTCCAGGCCATCGGCGTCGTTGCGCTCGTCGCGCGGGCGCCGCGCCAGCGACCAGCGGCCCGCGTCCTCGATGCCACTGAGCATGTGTCGGCGGCTGCGTCGCTGGCGGCTGCCGCTACGCTTGGCGGCGGGCAGCAACAGCGCGCGCAAGCCGGCGAAGCTGTCGGCGGTGACGCGTCCGGCCGCCACCAGTTCGCCCAGCGCGTCTTCCAGCTCCGTGCGTAGCAGGCGGGTGGTCGTGGCGATCTCGTCGAAGAACAGGGCGCCGTCGTCGCGCAGTGCGTCGGCCACGGCCTGCGCACGCGACGACAGCGCGGTTTCGCCCTCGGCAAACGGCACGGCGGCGGACCAGATCGGCAACTGCCGCCGCGGCAGCAGCACGATGGGCGTGGCGCGTACCGGCCCGCCGCTGCCCGTGCCCAGGCGTAGCCGGCTCCACACCACGCGTCCGGCGCGGCACAGGTCGTCCAGCCAGCCGATGCCGTAGTCGCCCACGCGTGCCGGCAACAGTTCCGCTTCCCAGGCACCCGCGGCGGCCTCGAAACCCTCCAGCTGCGCGATGACGCCGGCCAGCGCATCGGGGCCGGCCACCTGCGTCGCGCGGGTCAGGTGCTGCCAGTCGAGCAGGAAGCGCAGGTAGTCGCGTGGCGCCACGGGCTCGATCTCGCGCCGCAGCCGACCGATCGTGTAGCGGTGGATACGGGCCAGCAGGTGACGCTCGCACCATTCGACCTCGGTAACGCCGGGCGAAAACGGCCCGCGCATCACGTAGCCCTCGGTTTCCAGCGAGGTCAGCGCGGCCTCCACGTCGCCCACGGCGACGCCCAGCGACGTCGCAAGCATGGCGGCCGGCACCGGGCCGAGCCCACCCAGGCGTCCACGCACCAGGTCGATCAGCGCCGCGTCGGCTGTCCAGGCCTGGGCCGCGTAGTCCGCCGGCGCCACGATGGCCGGCGCCAGCATGGCCTGCGGATGCACCGCATGCCATGCGGGCAAACGCTCCGCGGCGATCCACAGCGTCGTGCCGCCGATCGTCATCGCGGTGGCGCGGGCATCCTTCGCCAGGGCGGTCAACAACTTTTTCCAGCCCGGCTCGCGCGTGGCTTCGTCGGCCGTGACCGCGCCGAGCTGCACCAGCGCCTCGTGCATCTCGTCGGCGCTGCGTGCTTCCGGCCAGGCTTCCTCGCGCACCGACGCGATGGCCTCGGCATCCAGCCGGACCAGGTCGTCTGCCGTTTCGGCGGTGTTCCAGCGGCGCGACTGCACGGCCTGCGTCCGCCGTTCTTCCAGCGGCGCATCGTCGAGGAACGCGTACGGCGCCGCACTGAGTACTTCCGCCGCGAGCGGCGAGGGCGTGGCCAGGTTACGCGCGACCATGGCGATGGTGCCCGCTTCCAGGCCCCGCAGAATGGTGAGTAGCCCTTCGCTGTCCATCGCCTCGTGCAGGCAGTCTTCCAGTGTCTGCTTCACCAGCGGGTGGTCGGGCACCTCGCGCTCGCCGACGAGGTTCTCCGCACAGGCCACCTGGTCCGGGAACACCGTGGCCAGCAGATCCTCGCTCTTCATGCGCTGCAACTGCGGCGCGACCTTGCGACCGCCGGTGAACCGCGGCAGCGCCAGCGCCGTCGTGGCGTTCCAGCGCCAGCGCACGCCGAACAGCGGCGCATCCAGCAAGGCCTGGATCAACACGTGCTCGGCTGAATTCGAATGCAGGTAGCGGGCCACCTCGTCCAGCGGAAAACTGTGACTGGTGGACAGCGACAGCACGATAGCGTCTTCCGTCGCCGCGGCCTGCAGTTCGAAGTTGAACTTCCGGCAGAACCGCTTGCGCAATGCCAGGCCCCACGCGCGGTTGATGCGGCTGCCGTAGGGTGTGTGGATGATCAGCTGGGTGCCGCCGGATTCGTCGAAGAACCGTTCCATCACCAGCGTCTCGCGCGTGGGCAGCGCGCCCAGTGCCGCGCGTGCACGGAACAGGTAGTCGACGATCTGCTCGGCCGCGGCGCGTGACAGGCCCAGGTCGTCCATCAGCCAACGCAGGGCGCCGTCACGGCCGCCCTCGTCGAACTTGGCCGAGATATCCGTGCGCAACCGCGACACGCCGATCGACAACTCGTCCGTACGCCCGGGCGCCTCGCCCAGCCAGAAAGGGATGTTCGGCGGCTGGCCCTGCGCATCCTCCACGCGCAGGCGGCCCATCTCCACGCGCATGATGCGATAGGAGCGGTTGCCCAGCTGGAACACGTCGCCGGCCAGGCTCTCGACCGCGAAGTCCTCGTTGACGGTGCCGACCACGGTGGACTGCGGCTCCAGCACGACGTTGTAATCGCCCGTCTCGGGAATCGTGCCGCCAGAGGTCACGGCGGTGAGTCGCGCGCCGCGCCGTTCGCGCAGGCGCTTGTTCACCGCATCGCGATGGATATACGAGCCACGCGGCCCCACCCGTGTGGTGAAACCGTCGGCCAGCATGCGCACGGTGTCGTCGAACGTCGCGCGTGGCAGGTCGTGGAACGGATACGCGCGGCGGAACAGGTCGAACAACGCGTCCTCGTCCCATTCCTGGCACGACACCTCGGCGACGATCTGCTGCGCCAGTACGTCCAGCGGTTGGTGCGGCATGATCAGCGCGTCCAGTTCGCCGCGGCGCACGCAGTCCAGCAGCGCAGTGCATTCCACCAGATCGTCGCGCGAGGTCGGGAACAGACGCGCCTTCGGTGTGCCACCCACGGCATGGCCGGCCCGCCCGGCCCGTTGCAGGAAGGCGGCGATGGAGCGTGGCGAAGCGATCTGGCAGACCAGGTCGATGTCGCCGATGTCGATGCCCAGCTCCAGCGACGCGGTGGCCACCAGTGCGCGCAGCTGGCCCGCCTTCAGGCGTTGCTCGGCATCCAGGCGTTGCTCGCGCGACAGGCTGCCGTGGTGCGCCGTCACCGCGTCGCGACCCAGCCGCTCCGACAGGTGGCGCGACAGCCGCTCGGCCATGCGCCGTGTGTTGACGAAGATCAGCGTGGTGCGATGTTGCTCGATCAGGTTGGCCAGCCGGTTGTAGACCAGCTCCCACATGTCGTTGGACATGACGGCCTCGAGCGGCACGGGCGGCACTTCCAGTGCCAGGTCGCGCCGACGTGCGTGGCCGATGTCGACGATGGCGCAGTCGTCCGTGGCGCCGCCGGTAAGGAAGGCGGCCACCTTCTCGATCGGTTTCTGCGTGGCCGACAGGCCGATGCGCGTGATGCGTCGCTGGGCCAGCGCTTCCAGCCGCTCCAGCGACACCGCCATGTGGCTACCGCGCTTGCTCGCCGCCACGGCGTGGATCTCGTCGACGATCACCTCGCGCACATGGCTCAGCATGGCGCGGCCCGACGCCGAGCCGAGCAACACGTAAAGCGACTCGGGCGTGGTGACCAGGATGTGCGGCGGTCGCCGTTTCATCCGCTCGCGTTCGGATGCCGGGGTGTCTCCTGTGCGCACGGCGGTGCGGATCTCCAGGTCGGGCAGGCCCTGCTGGCGCAGTTGCTCGCGGATGCCGGCCAACGGCGCCTCGAGGTTGATCCGGATGTCGTTGGACAAGGCCTTGAGCGGGGACACATAGAGGATGACGGTGCGGTCGCTCAGCCCGCCGTCGCGCACCCCTTCACGCACCAGCATATCGATGGCGGAAAGGAAGGCGGTCAGGGTCTTGCCCGAGCCCGTGGGCGCGGCCACCAGCGTGTGCCGCCCGGAGCGGATCGCCGGCCACGCGGCCACCTGCGCCTCGGTGGGCGCCGGAAAGGTCTGCGCGAACCAGCCGGCGACGGCGGGATGGAACGCGGCGAGCGGCGTCGACTTTTGTGAATTCATTGAACCACTTAAGTGGGGTCGCGAGGCAGGACGGTCAAGGTTTCAGCTTACGCCGTCCGGGTCTCGTGGGTTGCGATGAAACCGTTACTTGGCGATGGTGTAGGCCTGTCCCCCGGATCGAATGGAAGATCATGTCCGCTACCCTGCGCCGCTCCGCCCTCGCCTTTGCCGTCGCCGCGGGCCTCACCGCCTCCGTTGGCGCGGCCACGCCGCCTGCCCGCCCCTGGATGGATCGCTCGCTGTCGCCGGATCGCCGCGCGGAGTTGCTGGTGGCCGCGATGAACGACGATGAGAAGTTCCGTATTATCCGCTCGGACTTCGGCCTGGCCAGCGATAAGCACGGCGTGCCCGAGGGCGCGGTGGGTGGCGCGGGCTATGTGCCTGCCCTGCCCCGGCTCGGGCTGCCTGCCATCAACGAGACCGACGCTGGCCTGGGCGTCAACAAACCCGGCATCGACGGCAAGGGTGCGATTTCATTGCCGGCCGGCCTGGCGACCGCAGCAAGCTTCGATACCACGGTGGCCCACGCCGGCGGCCGGATGATCGGCGGCGAGGCGCGCGGCAAGGGTTACGGCGTGCTGCTGTCTGGTGGCGTCAATCTGGTACGCGACCCCCGCAACGGCCGCAACTTCGAATATGCCAGCGAAGATCCGGTGCTGGCCGGCACGATCGTGGGCGCCGCGATAAAAGGCATCCAGGAAGCGAAGATCGTCGCCACGGTGAAGCATTTCGCCATGAACGACCTGGAGACCGGCCGCAACACGCACAGCGCCGAGATCGACCCGGTCGCCATGCGCGAGTCCGACCTGCTGGCTTTCCAGATCGCCATCGGCCACGGCAACCCCGGCTCCGTCATGTCCTCGTACAACCGCATCAACGGCACCTACGCCGGTGAGGACGACTGGCTGCTCAACCAGGTGCTGAAGCAGGAATGGGGCTTCAAGGGCTTCGTCATGTCCGACTGGGGTGGCGTGCACAGCGCCGGCAAGGCGGCACTGGCCGGCATGGACCAGGAGTCGGCGGGCGAGGTGTTCGACAAGGAGTTGTACTTCGATCAGCCGCTGCGCAAGGCCATCGCCTCGGGCGAAGTGCCTAAAACGCGCCTGGACGACATGGCGAAGCGGATCATGCGCAGCCTGTTCGCCCACGGCGTCATCGACGATCCCATTCCGACCAAGGTCGTGACTCCGGTGCCCTATGTCGCCGACCGCCGCATCGCGCGTGACACCCTGGAGGCCGGTGCCGTGTTGCTGCGAAACGAAGGCGGCCTGCTGCCGCTGTCGCGCAAGGGCCAGTCGGTGGTGGTGATCGGTGCGCATGCCGACAAGGGCGTGCTCGCCGGTGGCGGTTCCTCTACCGTCACGGACGAAGGCGGCGACCCGGTGCCGGGTCTCGAGCCGACCGGTTGGCCGGGCCCCGTGCGCTACCACGCGTCGGCACCGCTCACCTTCATGAAGCAGCTGGGTGAGAAGGTCAGCTTCGATGCCGGCACGGACCCCGCAGTCGCCGCCAAGGCCGCCGCGGCTGCCGACGTGGCGGTGGTCTTCGTTTCCAAGTGGGCCGCCGAGTCCTATGACGCACCGGACATGTCGCTGACGCCCGCAGACGATGCGCTCGTCGCCGCCGTCGCCAAGGCCAACCCGCACACGGTGGTGGTGCTGGAAACCAACGGCGCGGTGAAGATGCCCTGGCTTAACCAGGTCGGCGGCGTCTTGCAGGCCTGGTTCCCCGGCTCCGGCGGTGGCGATGCCATCGCGCGCCTGCTCTACGGCGAAGTCTCGCCATCGGGCCGCCTGCCGGTCACGTGGCCCAAGGACGAGTCGCAGCTGCCGCGCCCGACGATCCAGGCGGCGGGCCTGGGCAACAAGGACGCACCCGCCGACACCATCGACTACAACATCGAAGGCGCCGACGTGGGCTATCGCTGGTTCGAGAAAACCCACCGCGAGCCGCTGTTCGCCTTCGGCTACGGCCTGACCTACTCGCGCTTCGACTACAGCGACTTCGCGGTGGACAAGGATGCCAAGGGCCAGCCGGTCGCCCACGTCACGGTGAAGAACACCGGCAAGGTCGCCGCGGCCGATGTGCCCCAGATCTACGTGACCGCCCCCGGTGCGCCGACGAAGCGCCTCGCGGGCTGGAGCAAGGTGGCACTGAAGCCCGGTGCCAGCCGCCGTGTCGACATCCCGCTGGAGCCGCTGGCACTGGCGCGTTACGACGCGAACGGCAAGCGCTGGCGCGTGGCCCCCGGCAATTACACCGTGCGCCTGGGCCGCTCGGCCACGGACATCGCCGGCGAGAAGACGGTGACGGTGGCGGAGAGCTTCCCGGTCATGAAGGCGCCGAACTGAGGCATCTCGAGGGGTCTGCAGGCAAGCCCTGCAGGCCTCCGGCCCGGGGGGGTAGGAGCCCACGATGTGGGCGATCCCGCCAAGCCGCACGCCCTCTTCATTGCCACCTCCACACGACAACGACGCCCCACGGGCACAATGCCCGCATGAACCTACGCCCTGCCCTCACCGCCGCTTTACTCCTCGCCATCGCAGCGCCAGCTTTTGCCGATGCCCCCGACTTCGACCGCCCCGGTGCCGGCTTCGCCACCAGCGTGCTGCCCGCTGGCACACTGGCCCTGGAACAAGGGCTGCCGTCATACCAGCGGCAACGCCAGGACGGCTACCTCGATCACACCTATACGGCCGACAGCGTCATCCGCATCGGTCTGGGTGGACCGGCGGAGTTGCAGGTGGCCGGCTCGGCCTGGAACCGGCTGGAAGAGCGCGGCATGGGCTCACGCCGACACGCGGTGGGCCACGGCGACACCAGCGTCGGCCTCAAGATCGCCCCCGGTGGTGCCAAGGATGGCGGTAACTTCAGCTGGGCGGCGCTGGGTAATGTCACGTTCGCGAATGGCGACAAGGACTTCGGCAACGACGCCCGGGAAGTCAGCCTCGGCGCCACCGGCCAGTGGCAGGTCGACGAGACCCATCAGAACACCCTCTATGCCAACGTGGACCGTCTGAAGGGTCGCAACAGCTGGACACTGGCACCCACCTTCGGGCGCAAGTTCGGTGAGAACTGGATGGCCTACCTGGAAGCGGACGCCATCCATGACGCCGAAGACGGCAACGAAGTGCAGGCGGGCGGTGGCGTGGCGTACACCATCGGTGACCATGCGCAGCTGGATGCCTATGCGTTGCACCGGATCGGTAGCCGTGGGCCTTCGGTGGTCGCGGGTCTCGGTGTGTCCGTGTATTTTGGTGGGAAGCGCTAAGGTACGCCGTTGCACGGAAGGGGTTGCGGTGACACTACGAGGGGGAGAAGTGCTCGCGCGTAAAGGGCGACTTCCTCAACTCTCACTATGGGGAAAAAATGGACAGCGTCAGCCTGAGCTTAGACCACGGCATCCTCTTCGTCGTCGATCCAACGAACAGGGACGCCATAGTTCCTGACTACGTAGACGGCGAACTGGTTGCCGCGACGGATTCCTGCTTGTCGATCGCCGCCGTCCCCTACGTCGATGGCGAGGTCGAGGTGTCCCTGACGACGGAAGAGGCGGTCCCTGAGGGGCTTCATCTGGCTGCAACCCATACGCTGGCCATTCCCGGTGGAGTGATAGCGATAAGCACGCCGGATGTGGACCGCGTACTCGATTACCGGCTTACGCCTGGCAGTGTGGTTGTCTCGGTATGGTCGGATTCACTCGTGTCCGCCTCGCGGGTGGTCGTTGCCATCACCGTGACGCGGCACTAGGCATGGCTCGACTCGTTGCGTGCGTGGGGCTGGCGATATCGGTCGCCCTGTGGATCTTTCAGTCATTCTTTTTCAGGACGGCATCCGAGCAGGTCGTCGGCTGCATTGTCGGCATCGTCGCGTACTCCGTCGCGATAGCGATTTCCCTACGTGCTGTTGCATCCCTGACTGCCCGTCTACCCTACATATTCATCCTGGGCCTGGTGTTGGGAGTCTTCCCTCTCCGCTTACGGTTAGGGATGGGTGCTTTCGTATTTATCTTCCCCACGCTCCATATGGTGGCACTCTGCCTGTTCTTCCGGTTTCCACCACGAAACGATCGCTACCTTCGTGCGTGGATCGATAAAGGCCCTGCCGAAAACGGCATGCCGGATGACTTGCTGGAGGCAGCGCCCGGTGGCCTGCCGGAGGACTATCTTCGCTTCATGGAGAAACGAAACGGTGGGGAAGGATTCGTGGGAAAGAATTACCTGGTGCTATGGTCGCTTGAGGAACTTGTTCCGTTCAACCGTGAGTGTGACGTGGCCACCTACGTCCCAGGCCTTTTTTTCATTGGTTCCAATGGCTCGGGTGAAGGCTTTGGTTATGATCTTCGCCCGTCGTCTACTCCGTCCCTGGTCATGGTCCCTTTCATCGGGATGGGCTGGAAGGATGCGATGCCTTTGGGAACCAGCGTGACTGAATTCCTCAGTGTGCTTTACGAGGGCAGACTTTATGAGTGAGCCTTTGCTAGAGGGTTAGCTTCGTTCTAATGTGCTCGCTCTTTAACGCGACGATATGCAAGCTTCGTTTCAACGTTGTTTCTTCCCGCACCGAGAAGCAAGGGATGAGAGTACGAATTAGCCCGAGGCAGTACGAGCTTCTGAAGACGTCGGAAGAAACGATGATGTTGCTTCCGACATTCCTTGTCGCCGGCAACGATGCGATGCTTGAGGGAACAGGCTACGCGCTGGCTGAGTTCCGCGAAGCATGCGTGGACGTTTTAATACGGCTTGGCATGGACGAAAACTATGATCCCAATAGTGATGGGGTGCTTTTGGAAGACTTGATCGACAAGCTGTTCGAAGGGTAGTCGGGCTATACAGTGTATCGAGGCAGGCTGTGAATAATGGGCATTCCTGCGTATAAAAATTATCTGGCGATCCAGTATGAAGAGCGTTCTACTGATCCTGATGTGGCTGCCTATGATCGTGCTGGGCCATGTTCTTTCGGCGCTTATCTTCAGGCAAGGATCCTTCGCCAGCTATGCTTTCTTTATTGCATGGCCGCTTGCAAACTTCTGGATGGCGTACAAGCTATGCCAGAAGGGAGATCGCATACTGATCATTCGACTAGTATCTTTCTTCATCGTAGAACTTGCGGCTCTAGTCATTGTACTTACCTATGCAGTGTAGGAAGACGGTTGCTGTCTTTGAAACACATGCTAGAAGTTGTTGGCTAAATTCGAGTGTTTCTTGCGGCTGTCGTCCGGCGCGACCTTTTGCACGATCGAGACATCATATGCGTATTTCCAAAAGATTAAGCAGCGAGGCCGCATCAGTTATGGACTCTCGGCTCGTGCTCCAGTGGTGTGAGCCGAACCTTCCGCACTTCGATCAACTGATTGCCATCGAAGATTCGTTGATCGCTGCCATTGGTGAATACGGCGAGGTCGATGGTCACGATGCTGGAGCGGCAGAGTGCAATATCTTCATCGAGACCCACGAGCCGATGAATTGCTTCGACGTACTCCGTTCGGTTTGCGGAAGGGAGTCATGGTTTGCTGCGCTAACAGCGGGCTATCGCCGTCTGGATGAGCAGGCTTACAACCCTCTCTGGCCTACCGATATGAAAAGCTTCACGGTGGGGTAGTCCAGGTGTGACCTCAACGTCTTCGTTCGCCGGATCTGACGTTGGTACCGCAACTCCCACGTCGGCTCGTAAGGCTCAAACAAATCCAATCCGTTCGCCTATGTAGAAGGCTACTTGTGACGATGTCAAAATTCATTGATACGCGAGAGCACGTCCATTTCCTAGTCCACCACCTTCATGAGTCTTCCCGGCTCGGCGTGCTTTTTCGGTATCAACTATGAGCCCGAGAGACTACGGGGCATATGGATTTTTTATAGGAATCGCACCTGGTGTCCTTTATGGGCTTTGGAACCTATTTAACGTTCAACGGGTTGTGAGTGAAGCCCAAAGGATCGCTCGCGATCACGGCGAGATGTTGGATATCGATTCTTCCACGCCCATTCGCTTCAACTATATATTCAGGCCCAAGCACTTCATTTGCCCGGAAGACGGTGTTGGGGTTCGCCTTGCAAAGTCACGTCTGCTTTCGATTAGGCGCCAGGCGATGCGTCGCCATGTAGCCAGCGCACTTTTCGCATGCGTCGGAGCCATTTTGGGTGTCATTGCGGCTGTCGGCCTGGCATCCGTCGCATGAGCTGGGTTATCCGCAGTCTGGCTCGCGATTCGCCATATGTGCTGCGATGACATCATCGACTATCAAAAAAATCGTTTTGGCTTCATAGCACGAAGGAGGTTTGGGGCGATGCAAAGCAGAAGATTTCCATGGATGGCCAGCCTCGCGTTGGCAGTCTCTTCCGTCGTTCACTACCTCATTTATGCCCATCGATTCATGTGGTATCTGAGTTATGCGGATTTCGTCCTGCTCATTGAGATCTACCTTGTCTTTATAGCGATCGTCGTCGCCGAATTCATTTTTGCGCCGACGTGGTGGTGTCGACTCCCCACTAGTTAGTGCCAACCATAACCCAAGGTCGCCGGATCATTTTGCTGCCTGAATTCTGCGGGCGTCGGCCCGCCTAAGCTGTCGTGCGGCATCTCGCGGTTGTAGTCGGCTAGCCAAAGCTCTGCCTGCTCGCGTACTTCGGTCAGGTTCCGAAACACGTGCATGTCGAGGACAGCACGCCGGAAGCTGCCGTTGAAGCGCTCGATGAAGCCGTTCTGCATCGGTCGACCGGGTTCGATGAAGTCGAGCCTGATGCCTTTGCGTTCTGCCCATTCCGCGAGCGCCAGGGCGACAAATTCCGGGCCGTTGTCCAGACGAAGCTTTGATGGATATCCGCGCCATGCAGCGACACGCTCGAGCGTGCGAATCACACGCGACGCAGGCAAATTCAAATCGATTTCCACGGCGAGTGCCTCGCGACTGAAGTCATCAATGACATTAAAGGTGCGGAAGCGGCAGCCGTCCCACAGCGCGTCGGACATGAAGTCGATGGACCAGCTTCCGTTGATCGCCTCGCCGGCCACCAGTGGTAGCGGGTGACGCGTCGGGACACGCTTCTTGCCGCGTCGGCGGCGATTCAACTGCATCTGGCAATACACGCGCCACACCCGCTTGTGGTTCCACGGCAGACCGCGCCGGCGGATGATCTGGAACAGCTTGTCGAAGCCGCGCTCGGGGAATCGCTCAGCCAGCTCCGCTAATAGCTCGATGACGGGCTCGTCGCGATCAGGGCGAGCCTCGTAGCGCAGCATAGATCGCGAGAAGCCTAGTGCCTCACAGGCCCGGCGCTCGCTCCATCCGTGCTGCTCGACCAGCCAGGTGATGAGCGGGCGCTTATGCGCCGGGTCTACAGCTTTTTTGCGATGAGATCCTTAAGCCCGTGGTTCTCCATCGCCAGATCCGCATACATGCGCTTGAGCTTGTTGTGCTCCGCTTCCAGGTCACGCAGGCGATGAACGTCCGACGCCTCCATGCCACCGTACTTCGATTTCCAGGTGTAGTAGGTCGCCTCGGAAATGCCGAGCTCCCGGCACATGTCCTTGACCTGCCTGCCGCCTTCGACCTGCTTCAGCGTCGCAACGATCTGGCTCTCGGTGAATTTGCTCTTGCGCATCGTGGGTCTCCTTGGGGATATTTTGCCCGGAGACCTCGGTGTATGTCTGGAGTAAGTTTACGGGGAGGCGACAACTCCGGTCGATCAAAGTGCAGACTCAAAGGATGGTACTCAACTCGGTAGTCCCGTGGCCGGAAGCTCAATGACACTAAAGGAACCAATTGGAGCGGCTGAAGCCACGCTGAGTAAATTCAATAGCTCTGTTGATGCTGCAAAAATCGACTACAAGCCACTTTCAACTAACTCTAACGTCTACGCAAATACTGCATATCAGGTCTTAACGGGGTCGAAGCCGCCCAGTTCAAGTGTTTTACCAGGATCGGACGTAAGCCTGAAGTCGCAGATTCCAGCGTGCTCCGATAATTCATGTGGAAGGAAATAATGAATTTAGCTACAGAGTGGGGCCGCGTATGAGAATATTCATTCTCATCTTATTTGTAGTAGCTGTTTTGACCGCTTGCGATCTCAATGGTCGAGACAAGGGTGGCGGTGCGCCAGTAGCGCAGGCGGCGGTTGCTGCAGGAAGTGGAGAGCAATCGTTTACCGAACGATATCGAGTTGATTTAAAGCTCCCGATGCCCGAAGAGCGCTTCTTATCAATGGTGCGCGATCTGAAGTTAACCTATGTTCCGTGCGGTGGGCGGCATTCTGATGGAAGTATTCCTGAGCCTCGTCACTTAACTACCGTAGATTTATCTCGAGCCGTGAGGTGTTATGAGATCGGTGGGGATGTTGACGGGATACGGCACATCGGCAAGCGTTATAGAGCGTTTGTCGACAGTAGCAATAACGTGATCTATGTTGAGAATGCATTCTCCTACACGGGCACGTAGGTTCTGGTACGAACCTACTACTACACCAGTTTGCAGGAAACTGTGCTGATTAAGGCGGACGCTCGGGGAACATCCTCGAAAATGTGGATTACTGGGAACACTGGAGCAGGGGCGGGATATACCGGGCATGTGAACGATGTGGATTCTGGTGGGGCAAGCGAGATACTACGCACCGGACGTAGGTCGCTTCCTTAGCTGCGAATGGGATGAGCAACCCACTAAGGACATCGATTTTGACCATGATCATGGGCACGGGAGGGCCCATGTGCACGACTGGGTGCGAGACGAATGGAAATCCTGTTCGCCAGCCAGGCGGCCTGTGAATCCTGAAACAGAACCACGCGTTAAACCCTCGCCGTCGGCTTCCCAATCGACGCTGTCAAAACTTGACGATCGAGTAGAGCTATGAGTGCTGAACATCTTTCTCGGTATCACGACGCCGAACTCAATGGTCTCGATACCAGCGATTCCTTTAACGTTACGCTATGGTTCGCGATGGTCGGCGGACAGCGAAGCGTTTTGAAATTGATGCGCTGCGAATTCTTTCGTGTGAGCGACTATCGCAGGCAAAACGTGGTATCGCGACTCCTAATCTTCGCGAATGAGGGCGTAGATGATGTGTATATCGCGGAACGATTGAGGTGGGCTACTAGCTCTTCTGACTCAAGTTCGTTCTTGAGCTCTGAAAAAGTAGATGAGATTATAAAAAAAATACATCTCGGTAGCCTTAAATTGCTCGTTCTTGAGCCGAGCTGGGGTGCTGAGATCGTTATTCTTTTTCAGGCGTTTTCCAGTGATTGACTTAATCAATGCGATGAGGGCATGCAGCATTGCCGCATGAGCTTGTGCCAGTTTTTTTTGGATGCTCTAGTTAGACTATATCAGCCTGCATATCGCTGGCGATGGATATCCTTTCGTGGAGTGCAGGCGCTGAAGGTTATAAAACACCTCGATGTACTCAAACACGATGTGCGGTGCTTGCTAGACGGAAGCATTGCTGCGCTGCATACCGATCTCGCATTTCAATGTACTGAAGAAGCTTCGGCAATAGCGTTAGCAGCCTTGATGCTTTTGATGGCAAT
>JGI20283J15916_100082_pt1 | contig 45992 bp, 38 predicted proteins | sample Plalitdecfosmids_FD_15916 | JGI IMG/M metagenome (IMG submission 15916) | reverse complement strand
TCGCCACGGGACCGGCACCGTCGATGCGGGCGGCCTCCATGACATCCGTGCTGATGTTGTTGAGCGCGCCGTACATGATGACGATCCATCCGCCAGCACCCGTCCAGAAGGCGATGATCGCGAGGACAAACGGCAGCTGGTCGACCCTTACGGTGTCGACAAACGAGTCGTTGCCGAGCGCGTGGAGCAGGAAGGAGACGGGGCTTACCGAGGGATCGAGAACGAAGAGCCAGAGCATGACGCTCGACGCACCGGCGAGTGCACCAGGGATGTAGAACAAGAAGCGCACGCTCGTCGACAGCCAGCGCACGCGCACCGCGTGAACGATGACCGCGAGGAGCACGACGAGGATGATGAGGCTGAAGACCCACACCCCGACGTAGATAGCGACGTGACCGACCGCGGGCAAGAAGCGAAAATCGGAGAAGATCTTGATGAAGTTGTCGACGCCAGCGAAGGCGTTGTTCTTCGTGAAGGCGAGGTAGACGGCGTAGACCGAGGGGATGATGCCGAAGACCAGGAGGAAAAGCGCGTATCCACTGGAGAAGATCGCTCCAATGCGGGCTTGCGCGCTGTCGGGCTTGCGAGTGCGGCGCCGAGCGCCGGCTGGCTGCCGCACCCCGACGGGTGCGGCAGCCAGCTCAGTGTTGTTACTCATCGATTGATTCTCGTTAGGTGAAGAGGGTTAGCCGACCTTGTAACCGGCGACCTGAGCCTCATTCTCCATCTCGGTCTGCCATTCTTCGGCAACATCCGCGATGCTCTTTCCTGCCGCGAGAGCGGGGACGATGACCTTGGCGTATGCCGTCTCGACGCTGAAGTTGGGGAAGCCCCAGCCATCCCACACGCTGCTGGCAGCGGTCGAGACGGAGCCTTCGAAGTCGCCATCGAAGAAGCCGCTCTCGGCCTGCTTGGCTAGCCAGGCGTCTGCAGCGGATGCGTAGGCCGGAAGACCGCCGGACCCTGCCGCCGCTTCGTCGCTCGTGATGAATTCCATGAACGTCTTCACGGCCTCGAGGTTCTTCGAGTGGCTCGAGGCGAACCAGGTTCCTCCACCGACGTTGCCGGTGACCTTGTCTTCGCCATCCCAGTAGAGAGGAGCGGAGGTGCCCCATTGACCGGGCTGAGCGTTGACGCTCTCCGTGTTCTGGAACAGCGCACCCGCGTACCACGCCGGGCCGGGAATGCCGACAAGCTTGTCGGCGTTGGCCACGAACTCGCCGCTGAAGACGCTGTCCTGGATGAGGGTTCCGTTGTCGACCATGTGGTCGAGTAGCTCGGTGACCTTGACCGAGTTCGGGTCGGTCACATCAGAGCTGAATGTGTCGCCGTCAAGCGTGAAGATGGGTGCCTCACCCGACCAGTAGTAGACGTAGGTTCCAGCGAACGAGTCACCGACGGAGCCGAGGAAGTAACCGGGGTGCTCGGCGGCGAGCTTGTCGCTGAGCTCCTGGTATTCCTCCCACGTAGTGGGAACGGTGTATCCGAACTCGTCGAGCAGGGGCTTGTTGTACCAGAACAGCACTGGAGCGAGGTCGTTACGCAGTCCGTAGACCGTGCCGTCGACCGTCAGCGGGTCGAGCGCACCTGGGGTGAACCCGTCGAGGAAGTCGTCTTCGAGGAAGCCCTTGTTGAGCGGCGCGGCGAATGCCTGCACACCGTTGGTTTCTTTCGATGCCCAGGACGCGTCGTTGTTCTGGGTGGAAAACACGACGTCCGGCCATCCTTCGCCCGCCTGGTCGGCGAGTGAGATCTTGGTCTGGAAGGTTGCGGATCCACCCGCGGAGCCATCGTCGACAACAAGCTCGACCTTGATATCGGGGTTCGCGGCCTCGAAGGCCTCGACTGAGGGCTGGCGCGAGGCGTCGGCCCAGACGGTGATCGTGCTGCTGGGGTCTTGCTCGGCGGTGACGAATCCGAAATCGGAGTTCACCTCCGTGGAGCCGCCGGCGCAACCCGCGAGAAGGCCCGCAACCGCAAGGGAAGCCGTAGCGGCCAGGAGACGAGTGGTGCGAGTGGGCTGTCGGCGATGCTGTGATGACATGTCGCGTGCCTTTCTTGGTCGACGTCGTTGACGACAATCCCGCAGGGATGCGGTATTGGTATTAGATCATACATGTGATCTATCGGCAATGATGGGATCGGGGAACGCTCTCTAGGTGCTGTCAGGTACATTCAGCCATCTGGTGGATGCGCGACCCAACTTGCGTACCGATGGCGGTTCTTCGAGCGCGCTAACCCCGATAACAATGGGGTTGTGCCACAACGAGGTGGCCACGACCACTGGAGGTCAGCATGACGACTACCCACCATCCCGCTCCCCCGTTCGACGTCGAGCTCGGAGCAGCTCTCGCCGCACTGGGCGAGATGCTCCCGCCCACCCTCACCCCGGACATGATCGGCCCGCTGCGCCAGGGCGGCTTGCTCGCACCACCGATCGCTGACCTCATCGGCGATCGGCCGATCCGACACGAAGAACGCGTGGTTCCTGGCCCAGCCGGGGCTCCGGACATCACCCTGTCAGTCTTCACCCGAACAGATCACGTGGCTGGCGGGCCGGCGATCTACCACACGCATGGTGGCGGCATGATTATTGGTGATCGCTTCACCGGAGCTGAGGAATTCCTCCGATGGCTCATGGAGTTCGACGCCGTCGTGGTCTCGGTCGAATATCGCCTCGCACCCGAGCACCCCGACCCGGCTCCCGTTGACGACTCGTACGCGGGCCTCGTCTGGACTGCGGCGCACGCCGACGAACTCGGCTTCGACCCCAACCGCCTCATCATTGCAGGAGGCAGCGCAGGAGGCGGACTCGCCGCGGGCGTGGCCCTGAAAGCGCGCGATCTCGGTGGCCCCGCACTTGCCGGACAGCTCCTCATCTACCCGATGCTCGACGACCGCAACGAGACGGTCTCCAGCCACCAGATCGATGGTTTCGGTGTTTGGGATCGCGGCAGCAACGACACGGGGTGGGATGCGCTTCTCGGCGACCGACGGAAAACGGACGCCGTCTCGATCTACGCAGCTCCCGCTCGAGCAACGGATCTTTCGGGCCTGCCTCCCGCTTTCATCGACGTGGCAAGCGCCGAGGTTTTCCGCGATGAGGACGTGGCGTACGCGACAAAGATCTGGGAGCAGGGCGGCGTTGCCGAGCTGCACGTCTGGCCGGGCGGATTCCACGGCTTCGACGCCATGGCCCCGCAAGCGGCTCTCTCGGTGCAGGCACGCGCGGCGCGCCTCGCCTGGCTGCACCGCATCCTCGGCGCCTGAAACTCTTCTGCCCCGCCCTCTCTGCCAGGAGCTAGGGTGGGGCAGAAGATAACCCTGATGAGCGGCACAGATGCAGGAACTCGTAGGTCGCCTCACGGCGCTTGACGTCGAGGCAACGGAGACTCTCAAAGTCATCGCGTACTTCGACGCGCTTGTGGACGGACACGCCTCGACCGAGGTTCTGTTGCGCGGGGCGGCTGTTCTGAGCGGATGCGCGGCCGGGGTCGTCGCCGAAAGCATCCAGCTGCGGGTTGATAGCTCCGGCACTCGGTCGCCGGGTGCTCGTGGCGAATGGCCTTCGCGGACCTTCGGCGATGGCGGCGTCACCTGGATCGAACGGGCCGGCGATCCCCACGCCAACGACGAGATGATCCTCGAGCGGCTCGCAATCGCTCTCGGGATCGCTGTCGACCGCACCTCACCCGCTGCTGCCTCGCGGCGCGCTCTGCAGACCCTCATCGACTCATCGACGACCGCGGACGCGCGACTGGATGCCGCACGACGACTCCACCTCTCCCCTCACTCGCACTACCGAGTGATCGCCACTCCCGCGAATGCGACCGGGCGCACCCCGAGCGTCGTCATCCGCACGGAAGCCGGGTCGGTACGCGTCTCAGTGCTGGCAGCCGAAAAGAGCAGCCCGGTCGAACGCGCGGGCATCGGAGTTGGCACAGCACCCGACTCTCTCCCACGATCGTGGGCATCCGCGCTTGTCGCCCTTCGACTGACATCACCGCGCGAGCCTGTCGTCAGTGCCGATGATCTTGGGTCCGTCCTCATGCTCGCCGAAGTGGCGGCGCACCACGAGGTGCCGGACGTCGCGGCGCTGACATCCCTGATCCGCGCGCATCCCGGTGCCGAAAACCTGCTCGACGCCATCGCAGCTGCCGAGAGCCTGCGAGCCGCGGGCGTCGAGGTTGGCCTGCACCACTCGACGGTGCAGGCTCGAACCGCTACATTCAGTCAGGAAATGGGCTTCGACGTGCGTTCGCCGCAAGGTCGCGTGCGCCTCTCGCTAGCACTCGCGCTATACCGATTGGCCACTACCCGCTTCGACTAAAGCTGGGCGATCGAAGCCGGCGGAACTCATCTGCCGTCGCGGGGTCCGAATGCGGCGATGGCATCCACATCGCTCGCGGGGTGCCGGACAGCCTCCTCAAGCCATGCTTCGACCGCGGGCAAACGGGATGCCGCGGCTACCTCGCGAATCAGATCGTCCTGGTCGATCAGGGTTCTGCCGAGAGTGACAGATCCGCCATCTAAGAGCGCCCAGTGCGCGCCAGCTCGACCATAGGGAAGTCCGACGCTGCCGGGGTTGATGACCAGACGGCGATCGACAATTCGCGCAAATGGCATGTGGGTGTGGCCACACACGACCGTCTCGATCTCCGATGGCAGGTCACGGTACACCTCGGCCCATCGATCAAGACGGCTGTCTACGAGAACTATTTCCTCGTCGTTTCGCGGTGTGTTTTTGTCATCACGCCGGCACCAACGCGCAGGTTTGTGTTCACCGCTGGAGATTAATCTTCAGCGCTCAGCACAAATCGGAGCGTGGTCGATGTAGTCGCCGACAACGGTCAGACCCAGTGGGCCGGCCGCTCGAGGCTCGACGGAAGGGAAGTGAGCGCATTACCCAGAGCCGAGTTCACCTGCTGCTGCGTGAGGAACAGTGACTCGGACAGGTTGGCGCCGTGGAGGCGTGCATCGCGGAGATCAGCCCCGATGAGGTCAGTCAGCGTGAGGTCGGCATCGGTCAGATCTGCAGCGATCAGGTAGGCGCCACGCAGGTTTGCTCCGCGCAGACTGTCCCCCGAAAACGCTCGGGCCATCAGGTCGGCCCGAGGCGCAACATCCCGAGTCTTCTTGCTTCTTTTCCAGGGCACCGCCATTCGGGACCGGATGTGCTCGCTCACCTGGGCGAGAAGGGTCACGATGGGTTCCCGCTGAGCCGCTGCATCCACTCGCAGTAGTTCAGTGGGAGCGAGCTCGGTGAGCTCCGCCACGGAGTGATACGCAGCGGATACCTCTCTCGACAGCGCGGGAGGGAGCGGCAGCTCCGCGGCCTCGGTCAAGTACCAGAGCGTCTCGTGCAGATCTCGCATAACGGGGAAGACGGCGAACATCTCATGCCGACTAGCCGGGTGATCTCGCCAGCTCACGCCTGAGTAGCTCGTCTGAGCCACCTTCTGGCCCGCGCCGAAACAGTCGAACACGGTGCACCCCTTGAAACCGCTCGGCCGAAGCCGTTCGTGTATCCCACAGGCGAAGTCGGAAGTCAGATTGACGCAGGGATCTCCGGCGGACTTGGTAAGAGCAAAGTCGGCGGAGCGCTCGAAAGAGAGAGCAACGCAGCACAGACCGAAGCACTCGGTGCAGTCGGCGCGCAGAAGGTTAGGGCGGTGTTCAGGGGACAGGATAGGCATTTCACGCTCCGGAATGGGATCAACAATGTGGGTTGCTGCGGGTTCTGTGAAGAACCCGTTTCCGGGCACACGAGATGGACATCCCTGATGAGCGTGGTGAAAGCCGTTGAGGATGTGGCTTAGGAATTGCGCGAAGTAGTCACTGCCGCAATTCTATGGCTGCGTTACGACAACCTTGCCGCTGCCGCTCTCGGCCGCGGTGTGCGCCGCGACGATGTCGGCGAGCGGGAACTCCTGGTCGACGCGGGGCGTGTACAGCCCCTTCTGCCCGAGATCGGCGGCGAACCGCAGCAGAGACGAATCATTGCGAGCGTTGACGTGCCTGACACCGAGTCGCGCGGCACCCTCGCCATCGGTGACGGTGATGACCCGGAAGGTGTCGCCGACGATCTCGAGCAGATCCGGTAGCGAGTCTGAGCGGGCCGCGTGGAGAGCCGCGTCGACGCCCTCGGGCGCGAGGACGGCAACGCGCTCGGCAAGTCCGTCGCCATACGTCGTCGGGATAACGCCGAGCGACTGCAGGTACGCGTGGTTGCTCTCCCGCCCGGTGCCGATAACGGTGGCACCAGCGGCGAGCGCGAACGCTGCAGCTGCGCTGCCGACGGCACCCGAGGCGCCCTCGATGAGAAATGTCTTGCCGTTCAGGTCACCCAGCGTCTCGATAACGGCAGCTGCGGTCGCGGAAGCGAGACCGGCCGCGGCCGCTTGCGCGGTCGACCATCCCTCGGGCACTGCGCTCCAGGCGGTCAGAACCGCGAACTCGGCGGTGGTGTCGCTGACCCCGCCCAGACCGAACACGAGATCGCCGACCTCGACGCCCGTCACATCCGCTCCGACCTCGTCAACCACACCCGTGGCATCCCGACCAGGAATGGCTGGCAGCTCGAGGGGCAGAAACTGCGCAAGGTGGCCAGCGCGCAGAAGAACGTCGATGGGGTTCACACTCGTGGCGTGCACTTTGACGCGGATCGACCCCTCGGTGGCGTGGGGTTCGGGCGCGTCCTCAACGACGAGAACATCGGGGGCTCCATACGAGTGAAAACGGGCAGCGCGCATGACGATATCTACTTCCTAGTAAAGGATGACGCAACAGATACTTGCTACGGAAAGGAACACTATCCCCGCCGTCTTACGGGTCGCTGAGCGTCAGCCCGGTCCGGGCGCAGGTAAAGTCTCTCCGACGCAGGAAAGGCGCGGACCAATGAGTCACGAACTGTACGACCAGCTCGACCAGATCTTCGCCGCACGTGATCGCGCGAATATGGCGCCGACGATCTCCGCGTTACTACCGCTGCTTGAGACGCATCCTCAGGATGCCCGAGTGCTGTACGAAGTGGGCGGCGCCTACGACACCGATGGTCAGGAGTCCGTGGCCCTCGGCTTCTATGAGCAGGCGATCGACGCGGGTCTGGATGGCGACCTTCGTCGGCGGTGCTTTCTGCAGTACGGCAGCACTCTGCGGAATGTGGGGCGCATCGATGACTCCCTCGCCGTGTTTGCCCGCGCTCGTGACGAGTTCCCCGACTCGGTTGCCGTCGGCGCTTTCGAAGCGTTGAGCCTGCACGCGGCGGGACGAGCGAATACCGCCCTCGCACGCCTCCTCGAGTTGCTCGCAGATAACGTCGACGCCGAGGAACTCAACCGCTACAAAGCGGCGATGAAGGGGAACGCCGCGTACCTGGAGTCGCTCGATTCTTAGCTCGCGAGCGGCGTAAATAGGTTTGGGTGCCGATAACCTTTCCCCGTTAGCCCAGAGCCGCCCAACGAACACCGATCGCAAGGGGTCTGATCGAGATGCTCATCAACCTGAACGAGTTCTTGTTGGGTGTTGCTGGCATCGCAGCGACCCTGATCGGCACGTTCATCGTCGGAGTGTTCTTCTATCTCGATACCGACCTGCATCGGCGGATGATGACATCGGACGCCGCGGACCGATACCTGCGTTCCGGTGTGCGATGGGTCTTTCTTATCTACGCCTTGCCGCTCTTCGTGTCTCTGGCCCTCGCCGCGTTCGAACCCATCTGGGGTGCCGCCATATTCATTGCCATGAGCGTGATCGTCGTTCTCTCCAGCGTGGACACCGGTCGCCAGATGTTGATGAGGGGAGCGTCGGGCAACTCGACTGCGCTCCTCATCAATCAGTGGACGAGTACAGCGGCCGTCATCGTGTTGGTGGCTCTTCCTTGGATCATTGGAGGATGGGTACCGCCCGCGCCGGCCTTCATCCCGTCCATCCTCCTGGCCCTCGCCGCGGGCTTCGCGAGCACCGCGGCACTCATCATGGCGCAGTTCGATGCCACCGCAGCGATGGTCGCAGAGCCGGAAACCCCGACTGCGACTTCGGAGGAGGTTCGGGCTTCACGCCGGCAACAGCTCCGCCCAAACCCGTCTTTCCGTGGTTCTCTCCGCCGGTGGCTACGGCGGCGCTCGCGAGGCTAGATCCCGCTTACGCCTCCACGGCCCGGGGTGCCGAGCTCATCACGTGCGCGCCAACTCGGGCGCGGCGCGACGCGAAAGTCGTAACCACGAAGGCGGCAAGCATCCAGACTCCCAGCACGAGAACCGCCTGGCCGATTCCGATCGATCCACCCGCGATGAGCGAACGGAACGCCTCGACCGAGTAGGTGAACGGCAGCCACGAGTGGATTACTTGGAAGACGTCAGGGGCTGTTTGGATCGGGTAGGTCGCGCCTGCCGAGGCGAGCTGGAACACGACGAGCACGAGTGCCACAAAGCGACCGATCGGGCCGAGCAGAGCGATGAGCGCCTGATTGATGGCAACGAACGTGAGACTCGTGAGCGCAATGATGGCAGCGAGACCGGGCAGACTGACGGGCTCGATTCCCACTCCGAATCGCATGACCAGCACCACCAAGAGGCTCTGCACGAGAGCCATCCCGGCACCGGGAAGATAACTGCCGAGAGCGATCATCCATGAAGGGCGCTTGGCCAACACGAGCTTCTCGCGCAGTGCGGGGAACATCAGGTAGAACGCGAGGGCACCCACCCACAGCGCGAGAGTGATGAAGTACGGCGCAAGCGCGTAGCCCGCAGCGGGCACCTCGTTGGAGCGCACCGCCTCAATCTCGATCGGGTCGGCGGCGACATCGCTCAGTCGCTGGGCCTCGGAGTTTGTGTAGCTGGGAACGGATGCCGCGCCCGAGGCGAGACCATCGGCGAGCGTCGTCGCGCCATCCCGCAGTTGCTGCACACCCGAGTCGAGAGTGGTGGCGCCGGTGGTGGCGTCGTTCAGCCCGCTCGAGAGAGTCGACGCACCGGAGGCGAGGCTGACGGCTCCGGAGTTCAGCGTTCCGAGGCCGGAAGCGAGGCTTCCCGCGCCAGCGCTGAGTTGCTGGGTCTTCGCCTGGAGCGTGGCGAGCCCTGTGCCGCTCGCGGCATCCCCGACGAGCGAACCGGTCGCCGACACGAGGCTCTGCGTGCCTGTCTGAATCGCCGCGGCACCGGCCTGAACTTTCGCGGACCCAGCGACGAGCTGGTCGATCGCCGCAAGCCGCTGCTCGTCGGTCATGAGCGCGTAATTGGTCTGAAGCGCTTGGAGGCCGGCGCTGACGCCGGCCGATCCGGTGGCCAGGTCGCCCGTCGCCGCAGCGAGTTGCGATTCGCCGGAGTTGATCGCTTGGGCCCCGCCGAGAGCGGAGCCGGTGGCATCGGCAAGCGCCGACGTTCCCGACGCGATAGTGGCGGCACCCGCTGCGGACTGAGCCGCACCGGCCTGAAGACTCGCGGCTCCCGAGCTCAACTGCGAGGCTCCCGAAGCGAGTTCGGTGACCCCCGCGACGAGCTGGCCCGAGCCGGTGGCGGCGTCGGTCGCTCCGGTCGACAGAGTGCGAGCGCCGGTTGCGGCATCCTGAATCTGCTCGTGGATGTCGGTGATGCCGAGGTAGACGTTGTCGAGGTACGTCGATGAGACGGTGTTGGAGAGTGCGGCACTGACCTTCTGGCCGATGGTCGAGGCGATGTTGCCGACGATCTGGTTAGCCGCGTCGTTGGTACGAATGGTGAGTTGGGCCGCGGTCGGGTCATCGCCGGCGACGGATGCGGCATCGTGCGAGAAGGTCGAGGGAACGGTCAGCACGGCGAGAACCTCGCCGGATTCCAGTCGGTCGGCCGCGGTGTCAGCGTCGAGCTCCACCCAGTCGAAGTTCGACCCGCTCGTGTCGTCCGCGAGCTTGTCGACGAGGTCGTCGCCGAGATCGATCGTCGTGTCACCCGAAGCGGCGGGGCGATCTTCATTAACGATCGCGGCGGGAACGTGATTGAGGTTGTGGATCGGGTCGTGGTTGGCCCCCGTGAGTGCGCCGGCGTAGATCAGCGGGATCATGGCGATCCCGAAGAGTACGAGAGCGAGTCGACGTTTGGTCATGCGAGTTCTCCGTCAGCCATCGACTGCGCGAGTTGTTGGGCGATGCGGGTTGCGGCGGCATCGAGTCCGTCGGGATCTGGGTTGTCTCCGAATTGCTCGATGACGAGCCAGGTCGCCCCCGCAGCGAGGAAACGGATGCGGAACGTGATCGCTTCGGCGTTAGCGACGCCGGAGCGCTCGATGAACGCCTTCAGCCGCTCGGCCACGTAGTCGACGACCATCGCGTGGGCGGCAAAGATGCTCGTGCCCTCAAGGACACGGCGGTAGAAGGGGGCGTGCTGAGCGAGTCCGCGCACGAGACGACCGACACCGTTCTGCAGCATGACGGGCGGCTCATCCCGAACTTCGAGAGCAATGGTGGCGTCGAATACCTGCTGAAGGCGGTCGATCGCCGCCGCCTGAACGAGAGTGCTGACATCCCCGAAGTGCTGATAAAACGTGGGTCGGCTCACGCCCGCGACCGTGCACACGTCGGTGATGGAGATGGATGCGACGTCCCGCTCGTCAATGAGCTCGGTCGCGGCAGAGATGAGCGCGGCGCGCGAGCGAACGGTTCGGGGATCAGAGAGCAGAGTCACAGAGCGACCTTTCTTTACGAATGTAATCTATTACATTCGTAAAGAAAAGCGCAAGTGGTGGGCCATCGTTAGTCGAGGGTGACGACGAGCTTTCGGGCGGATACGCCCACATCCAGCGCCTCGAGAGCACCCTGAAGGCTCTCCAAGCTCGAGCCAACCACGTAGGCCGAGGGAGCCGACACATAACTCCCGTCCGCGAGAGCCGCGGGCAGAAACTCACCCCACAGCTGGGGACCGACCTCATTCAACATGAGCGAGCTTCCCCACACGAACCTGGCTCGGATGCCGTGACGTACGCAAGTGAGCTGCAGAGCGAGGTTGCTGCCGACCATCTTGAGCCCCAGCGACATGAGGCCAAACGAAAGCCCCACTCGCTGCGGGAGACCCGAAAAGGACACCGGCATACTCGTCATCGCCACTCTCTTTGCGCCCACGGCGGCCGCGATAGCCACGCACTGCTCGGCGGAGCCCGCACCTATCGACAGGATGCCGGCGACATCGTCGTTACCGAGAGCCGAGATGATTTGCCGGATATCCGGGTAATCGAAGACATCGCTGGCACCGAGGCTGCGCAGAAGATCATGGTTATGGGGCGATGCGGTCGCGACAACCCGGTAGCCCGCTGCGACCGCGAGCTGGATCGCGTTGAGGCCGACACTCGTGGATCCACCCCAGACCAGAACGCTCTGGCCTGCCGAGGATGCCGGCGCGGACGCGCGATGCACCGGATGACGGAGGGAAAGCTGGTCACGCTGGAAGAGCGCGGATGCGGCAGTAGAGATGGCGAGCGGCAAGACGACGCCATCGGCGAAACTCAGGTTGTCAGGCAAGGCTGCCGCGAGCTGCGATTGCACAACGGTGAAGATCTGAAACCCTCCTTCTGCAGCATGGTTGCGGTTCTTTTCCATCCCCACGGCATAGGCAAGCACACGGTCGCCCACGCGAAAGCGAGTGACGTCGCTGCCCACCTCCACCACTTCGCCCGCGACATCCTCGCCCAGCACGGAGGGGTAAGGCAGCCAGCGATACATCAGGTTGCCTGTCGACTGCTTGATGCGATCCAGCGGGTTTACGGCTATGGCGCGATTGCGCACCACGATCTGGTCCGGCCCGGGACTTGAGTACGGGGCGGGACGAACTTTAAGGGTCGCGAATGGCGCGTCCAACCAGGCGGCGGTGTTAGCGGGGGTGGTCATGAGCGATCTCCTCGAGTGATGACATGCAATGTCATCACTATAAGCCCGATGACACTCCGTGTCATCACATAGAATTGATCGCATGAGTCGATGGCAACCAGACGCAGCGGCCCGCCTGGAACGCGCTGCCCTCGAGCTTTTCGTGGAACAGGGCTTCGCCGACACGACGGTCCCGCAGATTACGGCTCGCGCCGGCCTGACCACCCGCACTTTCTTCCGTCACTATCCGGACAAACGCGAAGTGCTCTTCGCGTTTGACGAACAGCTGCCCGGCATTGTCGCCTCGCTCATGGAGGGCCTCCCCGCCTCATACACTCCGATGGAAGTCATCACCGAGGGGCTGCCCATTATCGCCACGACCCAGCTCGCGGGAGCGCTGGAATACCTCACCACCCATCGGGCGGTTATCGAGTCTGATCCGGGCCTGCAAGAGCGAGAGCTGCGCAAGCATTCCATGCTCACTGAAGCGATCCGAGAAGGCTTTCTCGCTCGAGGGGAAGATGAGTTGACGGCCGCTCTCGGCGCCCACCTAGCCGTCACAGTGTTTACCGTGTCCATCACCCGGTGGATCGACCTCGTCGGCACAAAGTCGCTCTCCGAGATCATGCGTGAGACCGCGGTCGCGGTGCAGCAGATAACCCGCAGCTCAGACGATTGATGAGCCGTCTCGGGTAGTCTGTTCAACGGAGTGCCGGGAAGTCTGGTCGGCGGGTCGGCAAGAGAGTCGGCTCTCGCTTTCGATCAACCCGAAAGGCCTTGTGCCGATGGCATCAGCTGACTCCAAAGAACCATTTACCCAAGCTCCGCACTCGATCTTCCGCGGTATTCACCAGACGCTCCAAAGCGACACAATCGGTGGCGCATTGCTTCTCGGGGCGACGATTCTGGCCCTCGTGCTCGCCAACACGCCACTTGCACCCTTCTATGACAGCGTGCGTGACTTCCGGTTTGGGCCGGAGGCGCTACACCTCAACCTGTCGGTCGGCGCGTGGGCGGCCGACGGGCTTCTCGCGATCTTCTTCTTTGTTGTGGGCCTTGAGCTCAAGGAGGAGTTTGTCGTCGGCAAACTCCGCAACCCGCGCACCGCCATCCTGCCCATCGCCGCGGCCGTAGGCGGAGTCGCCGTGCCCGCGCTCATTTACGTGGCCATCAACCTCAACGCGGGCGAGGCCGCCCTGCGCGGCTGGGCGATTCCCGCCGCGACGGACATCGCCTTTGCGGTCGCCGTCATTGCCGTCATCGGCCGCAGCCTGCCGCCGGCGCTGCGCACATTCCTTCTGACGCTCGCCGTGGTCGACGACCTGCTCGCGATATCCATCATCGCGATCTTCTACACCGACGACCTGAACCCCATCCCCCTGTTGATTGCGCTCGTTCCCCTCGGACTGTTCGCACTCGCCGTCAACCGCGGGGTGCGGAGCATATGGATTCTGCTCCCCCTCGGCATCGCGACCTGGGCCCTCGTGCATGCTTCGGGTATCCACGCGACCGTCGCGGGTGTTGTGCTCGGATTCGTCGTTCCCGTCGTGGCTTCGAAGCGCGCTCGAGTTGAGGTGGGCAAGGACGCCGACGGTAAGCCTGTCTACGACGGCCTCGCCGCCCACTTCGCGGATCGGTGGGGATCGATCTCGACGGGCCTCGCCGTACCCGTTTTCGCGTTCTTCGCCGCGGGCGTTTCTGTTGGTGGTTTCGCTGGCCTCGCCGAGTCCTTCCAGGACACGATCGCCATCGGCATCATCGCGGGCCTCGTGCTCGGCAAAGCCATCGGGATCACCGGTACGACCTTCCTCATTACGCGTATCCCCGGGTTGAGAATTGACCCCAGCCTCAAGTGGATCGACATCATGGGGATGTCCTTCGTCGCCGGAATTGGTTTCACCGTTTCCCTTCTCGTCGGCGAGCTCTCGTTCGGAGTGGGGAGCGAGTCAGACGACCACGTGAAGGTGGGCGTGCTCGCGGCTTCCCTGTTCGCCGCGATCGTTGGTGGCGCGATTCTCGGCATCCGAAATCGGCAATATCGGGCGACATCCGGGGTGACCGAGCGACGGTAAACGGCTCGCATTCGAGGGCGGCCTTCCCAAAGCCACTCGATCGATAGTAATTTGAAGCGGGAGACAACATATCCTTCAACGCAGAATGGTCGCGTCGCTCCATGCAGATTTCCCAGTCCCAGTCCACCGAATCAGCCTTCGCGACAGCGACAGCAGCCACAACTTGGGAAGAGGGACTCATCGTCGGCAGCGGCCGAGTAGGTGCGGTTCTCTCGGGGCAGCCCGACGCGGTTACCATCACGTTCGCTCACGAGCGGTACTTCCTTCCCCTTAACGCGCGACCCGATGCTCCCGACCTGACCTCCGCGCTCGGCGAGATTCGAGGGGCGCTCCTCGCGGGCGACGACGAGGAGGCATCGGCGCTGGTCTCGGCCGCGGCACGAGCAGATGGATACGACAAGGGACTCGTGTGGACGGACCCTCTCGGCATCTGTGGCACTCTCTCGGTACGCACTCCCGGCGGTGTCGCCTCGGCTCGCCGGCTCATCGATCCGCTGGGCGGAGAGGTCGCCGTGGAATGGGTCGACCTCGACGGCGGCACCCACGCGGTGCGGATGTTCGCCCCGCGTGACGAAGAGACCGTCTGGATCAGCGTCGAGTCGGATCGCGACTCAACCACTGCCGTCACGCTCGAGCTCGGCGGCGGGGAGAAGACCTCGTTCGACACGGGTGTGGCGGACGGGTCGCGAGCGGTGAGCGCCGTCGCTACGGGAGGCGAGCGCGGACATCTCGAATCGACTGCAGGCACACCGCCCCTCACTGCTCGCACCGTGGTTACTGCAGACACCGGAAATCCCTGGGCGATTCATGGCGCCGCGGCAGAGTCATCAACTCAGATCGAGGCCGGCACGCCGCGATCGATCCGCGTGGATGTCGCAGTCCTGAACGAGGACGCGCGGGACGAGTCCCCGAGCAACGGGCTCGACTCCTGGTCCGAACTACGCGAACGCCACCGCCGCACCCACGGCGAGCTGACGGGAGCATCCCTGCTCGACCTGCGCGCGGCATCCGTTCACGAGTACACCGAAGATCTGTGGCACGCCGCTCGCGCTGGCGACCTCGACGCCGAGCGGCGCGTGATCGAGATTGCGTACTTGAGCGGCCGCGCCAACATCATCTCCTCCACGGGAGAACTCCCCGCAACTCTGCAGGGCGTGTGGCAGGGAACCTGGCGCCCCGCCTGGTCGGCCGACTACACCCTCAACGGGAACGTGCAAAACGGCGGAATCGCGAGCCTCATTCCTACGGGAACCCCCGAGCTCACCCGCTCGTTCCTCACTCTGCTGCTCGAGCACACCAACGATTACCGCGAGAATGCCCGGCGCATTTACGGCGCCGAGGGGATGCTGTTGCCGTCGCGCATGTCCACTCACGGTCGCGCCGACCACTTCGCCCCCGAGTACGCGCACCTGTTCTGGATGGGCTGCGGCGGGTGGGCGCTGCGCGTCGCGGCTGACCTCGTCGAGACCACTGGCGACAAGTCGATCGTCAATGACGCCCTGTGGGAACTGGCCGAGGGAGTCTTGCGGTTCGCCGAGACCGCGACGATCGAGATCGACGGAACGCGGCGCCTCATCCCGTCGTACTCGCCAGAGAACACGCCAACCGGCTCGGCGCTGCCCATTGCTACCGACGCCACGATCGACGTGGCCATCCTGCGAGACGCCGCCCGGGCGACGGCCCTACTGGGTCGCGCGCGCGACGATAACTCTCTGGATCCCCGATGGGACCGCCTCGTCGAAACACTTCCCGCCTATCGGGTCGCGGATGACGGCACCCTCGCGGAGTGGATCGACCCGACTTGGGGAGAGAGCGTCGCACACCGCCACGTGTCCCAGCTCTACCCGCTCTGGTACGACGTTGACCCCGCGTTCCTCGGGGACAGCGAGCGCGCACAAGAGCTTCGGGATGCGGCGACGGCGACCATCGCGGCCAAGATCGCGTGGCGCGCGGAAGAACCGACGGCTCCCCCGGGACGCATGGAAATGGCGTTTGGTCTTGTGCAGCTCGGTCTCGCCGCCGCGGCACTGGGCGACGCGGATGCGGCCATGACGTGCGCGAGGTGGCTCGCGGTCGATCACTGGCGACCCACCCTCACCACCACGCACGATGCCGGTCGCATCTTCAATCTGGATGCGAGTGGCGGCCTCCCCGCAGTCGTCGCGGCAATGCTCCTGGGCTCCACGACCGATGAGCTCTCGGTGCTCCCGGCACTGCCCGAGGCCTGGACCAGCGGATCCATCACCGGGCTCCGCGCACGCGGAGGCCTCGTCGTTGACACCCTCGACTGGGATCGCGCGGGCGTGTCGATGACGGTGCGACGGCCGGCTCCCGCGGAATGGCTCGCTCCCGCCGCGGGAACCCTCATCCGTGCGCCGCGCGCATTCGACCTGCGAGTCGGCGAAAACACCGTCGAGCCGCGCGTGCGATTCGACGAGCAGCCCACGCGGATTCGACTGGAGTGGATCGACAGCTGACCTGAGGCGTCACGGGGAGATCGATCTCTCCCCTGTACTCCGAGCGCAATTCACGGTATGAATACTCCTATGCAATCGCCGCGGATGCTCCATCTCTACACCGACGACGTTTCTGTAGTTCTCATCCAGCGCGGGGCCGAGCTGCCGGTTATTGCGCACTGGGGCGAACGAGTTAACGTGGACGATCGCGATCTGGTCCACTACGCCGCGAGCACTGTACGGCCCGGAATGTCGGGCAACTCGGACGTCCCCAATGAACCTTCCGTGCTGCCGGAGCATGCCTACGGGTGGGGCGGGCTGCCCGGGATACGCGCCCACCGCGCGGGCACAGGATGGTCACCGAAGCTCAGCGTCGAGTCCGTCAGCGTCGACGGTGCACCCATCTCCGGGGGCGCTATCGTGCAGCGCAATGGCGGGACCGTCACGGTAACCACCATCGATGGGTTTGCTCAGATCGCGGTGAATCTGGAGATCGATCTCAGCCCCGCAGGTCTGCTCAGGACCCGCGCGACCGTCAGCAATGTGAGCACTGACCCTGCACCGCTCGAGGTCATCGGTGTCGACCCCGCGCTTCGCATCCCGACCGAAGCGCGCGAGGTTCTCGACTTTGCGGGACGGTGGGGAACCGAAAAGATTCCGCAACGTCATCCCGTTGTCTTTGGCACTCACTCCCGCACCTCCCGACGCGGTCGCACGGGACTGGATGCCACGACAACCGTCGCGGTGGGAACCCCAGGATTCGATGCATCGGCCGGTCGTGTTTGGCTCTGCCACGTGGGGGTGGGCGGCAACCACGAACACGCCGTCGAACGCTCGGACGGCCACCTCGCGTTCCGCGGCGGCGAACTGCTGCTCCCCGGCGAGATCCGTCTCGCTCCGGGCGAAAGCTACGAGTCGCCCTGGGTATACGGCGGTTTCGGCGTGGGTCTCGACGCCGCAGCCGCCCGGTACCACGAGCACCTGCGCGCGCGGTCTCGATCCTCGAACCGCCCCCGCCCCGTCACGCTCAACGTGTGGGAAGCGGTCTACTTCGACCAAGACTTCGACACCCTCGCCGAACTCGCGACGCGCGCCGCCGCGATCGGAGTCGAGCGCTACGTGCTCGACGACGGCTGGTTCCTCGGCAGGACCGATGACACCCGGGGCCTCGGCGACTGGACTCCCGATCCCGCGCGCTGGCCCGATGGCCTTCGTCCTCTCGCCCAGCACGTGAGGGATGCCGGCCTCGAGTTCGGCCTGTGGGTCGAGCCCGAGATGATCAACGAAGACTCGGATCTCGCACGGGCGCACCCCGACTGGATTCTGCGAGCGCGCCCGGAGCTGCCGCCGCGCTTCCGCCACCAGCAGGTGCTCGACCTCACCAACCCCGAGGCTTACGCGCACATCCTCGGCGTACTGGACGGGCTCGTCGTCGACCTGGAGCTGACGTATCTCAAGTGGGATCACAACCGAGATCTCATTGATGCGGGGCACCCGGCGACGGGAAATCCGGCCGTTCACGCCCAAACCCAAGCGCTGTACCGTCTGCTCGACGAGCTTCGCGCGCGGCACCGTGATCTTGAGATCGAGAGCTGCGCATCCGGTGGCGGGCGAGTAGACCTCGGCATTCTCGAGCGCACCGATCGGGTGCACACGTCCGACAACCACGATCCGCTCGATCGGTCGAGGATGCTCCGTTGGACAGGTCTGCTCGTGCCCCCGGAGATGCTCGGTTCCCACGTTGCGTCAGCGGTCTCGTCGGTGACGGGTCGCACCCACGACCTTCACACGCGCTGCGCTATCGCCTTTCTCGGTCACTTCGGCGTCGAATGGGATCTTCGCGAGCTCAGCGACGAGGATGCGATGGTGCTGTCGCGCTGGATCGCCGCGTACCGCGAACATCGCGAGCTCATTGCCACGGGTCGCGTCGTCGGTGACGGTGACTTCGACGAGGATGCGCCGGCGGTGCGGGGCGTCGTCGCCCCCGATGGCTCCGAGGCGATCTACACGATCGTGACCCCGCCGCTCTCGGCGGATTCCCGCAGGCGCGTCCGTTTCCCCGGCCTCGCGCCCGAGTTCCGCTACCGCATCGAAGCGGCGTTGCCCACGTCGTTCGGCCCGCCGTGGCTGACGCCCGATTGGCTCGCCGGCGTCGGTGCGCTCGACTCCGCCGATGGCCCCACGTTCGCGGGAAGCCTTCTCGCGAACGCCGGACTCGACCTTCTCACCTTCAACCCCAATCAGGCCGCCGTCTTCCGAGTCGTTCGCGTCACTGACTGACATCACCTCACAACCCTTGGAGCATCCGTGAACACCACCGTCACCGTCGACCTGGACCGACCCGGCGCAATCATCAACAAGCACATCTACGGTCACTTCGCCGAGCACCTCGGTCGCTGCATCTACGACGGATTCTGGGTCGGCGAAGACTCGTCCGTGCCCAACGTTGGCGGCATCCGCCTCGATGTCGTCGAGGCGCTGCGCGAGCTCAACATCCCGAACCTGCGCTGGCCCGGCGGCTGCTTCGCGGACCGCTACCACTGGACGAATGGCATCGGCCCACGCGAAGACCGCCCCGCCCTCATCAACACCCTGTGGGGTGGCGTGCTCGAGGACAACTCCTTCGGCACCCATGAGTTCATGGCGCTGTGCGAACTGCTCGGCGCGGATGCCTACATCTCGGGCAACATCGGCTCGGGCACGGTTCAAGAGATGTCCGACTGGGTCGAATATCTCACGGGCGCCGGCCGCTCGCCCATGGCCGACCTGCGCCGCAAGAACGGCCGCGAGGAACCGTGGACCGTGCGGTTCTGGGGCCTCGGCAATGAGACCTGGGGATGCGGCGGCAACATGCGCGCGGAGGCGTACGCCGACCTCGCGCGACAGTTCGGCACCTTCTGCCAGAGCGGCAACGAGACCCCGCTGCAGCGCATCGCTGCAGGTGCAGACGGAGGCGACACGAGTTGGACGGACACGCTCATGCAGGTGATGCGGGAGATGGATTCCCATCCGTTCTCCGCCCTGCCCTGGGAGGCCCTGTCCGTTCACTACTACACGATCGGCGGCACCTGGAAGGCCAAGGGCAGCGCGACCGACTTCGACTCCGCCGCCTACTGGAGCACGATCGTCGCGGCCCAGGGAATCGACGAGCTGTTGCGCAGCCATGCCGCCGTGATGGATGTCTACGACCCCGAGAAGAAGATCGGCATGGTTCTCGACGAGTGGGGCACCTGGTGGGATGTCGAGCCCGGCACGAACCCCGGCTTCCTGTTCCAGCAGAACACCATTCGAGACGCCATGGTCGCGGCCCTGCACTTCGACGTGTTCCATACATACGCTGACCGGCTCACGATGGCGAACATCGCCCAGACCCTCAACGTGCTGCAGGCCGTTCTCTTGACCGATCCCGATGGCGGAGCGCTCGTTCGCACGCCGACGTATCACGTGTTCGAAATGAACAAGGGGCACCAGGACGCCACGTTCCTCTCATCCGTCGTCTCCGGGCCGAGCCACACAGTCGACGGCAAGGAAGTGCCTCTCGCATCCGCTTCCGCGAGTGTGAAAGACGGCCAGGTTCTCGTCTCGCTCACGAACGTGGACCTCGAGTCGCCGCTCGAGGTCGAGCTCACCTTCCGTGGGGGCGCGGTGGCGGGCGCTCGCGGTCGCATCCTCACTGCTGACGCGCCCGATGCCCACAACCGCCCGGGAGCAGCGGATGTCGTGAGCCCGGTTGCCCTCGAGGGCATCGAGACGACGGCCGAAGGCCTGCGCATCACTCTGCCGCCGCACTCGTTCGCCACGGTGACCCTCGACCTCGACGCATGAGCCCTGTTCTCGCCCCGCGTCCACCGATGGGCTGGAACAGCTGGGACTGTTTCGGCTCGTCGGTGACCGAGGCCGAGGTGCTCGCCAATGCCGAGTTCCTCGCCGAGCACCTGCTGCCGCATGGCTGGGACACCGTCGTGGTCGACATCCAGTGGTACGAGTCGCTCTCCGAGTCTTCGGACTATCCGACGGTATCCACTCCCGTGCTCGACGCATGGGGGCGACCGCAACCCGAGCCAACACGTTTCCCCTCGGCCGAAACTACGGGCTTCACCGAGCTCGCTCAGCGGGTGCACGCACTCGGCCTGAAGTTCGGTGTGCACCTCATGCGGGGTGTGCCGCGACTTGCCGCCGAGCAGGGTCTCCCGATTCTCGGCTCGGACGCAACGTGTGCCCAGATCGCCGACCGCGACAACCTGTGCCCGTGGAATCCCGACAACTACGGCGTCAACATGAGTCTGCCGGGCGCTCAGGAGTACTACGACTCCGTGATCGCGCAGCTCGCGTCGTGGGGCGTCGACTTCGTCAAGCTCGACGATGTCTTGTACCCGCCGATCCAGACGGAGGAGATCGCGGCAATCTCTCGCGCCATCGAGGCCAGCGGTCGCGAAATGATCCTGAGCCTGTCCCCCGGCAAGCAACTGTCGCTAGAGAACCTCGACGTCTTGCGCCAGAACTCTCACATGTGGCGCATTTCCGACGACCTCTGGGACGACTGGGGTCAGCTCAAGGAGCAGTTCCAGCGTGCCGCGCGCTGGGCACCCCACCAGCGTCCCGGCGCGTGGGCGGATGCCGATATGCTTCCGCTCGGCCGCCTCGGTGTGCGAGCACACGTCGGTGCGGACCGGCAGAGCCGCTTCACGTTTCCCGAGCAGCAAACGATACTCACGCTCTGGTGCATCATGCGGTCACCGCTCATGTTCGGCGGACACCTGCCCTCCACGACACCCGAGACGCTTGCGCTCATTACCAATGACGAGGTTCTCGCGATGCTCGACAGCGAGGGTGGTCGCGAGATCGTGCGCGATGGCGATCTCGTCATCTGGGCCGCCGAGGGCGAGCACGCCTCGTGGCGCGCGGTGTTCTGGCTAGGCGACGAACCCACGTCGCTGCGCACGCACTTCGCCGATCTGGGCTGGGCAGGCACCACCGCGGTGCGCGACCTGTGGACGGGAGAGAGCCTGCTCATCAACGACGCGAGCGTGGGGCTCGACATCCCGCCTCACGGAGTGCAACTGCTCAGGAAGGTGTAGCCCTGTCCGTCGAGCGTGGCGAGTGGGCGTTGAGTCTCCAAAAAACGTGGTTCCCCTAGGGTTTCACTATGGGGCCTGTCGTTGTGTGGATGGAACGGCACCAGATCCTCCTCTATATCGCGGCGATTGCGATCGGTGTCCTACTGGGCGGTGTCTTCCCGGGAATCGCTCCAGCGCTGGCGGTGTCGATCAATCCAGTTCTCGGGCTGTTGCTCCTCGCGACATTCCTCGGCGTCCCTATGATCGAGGTCGGCAAGGCGTTCCGCGACATCAGATTCCTCGGTGTGCTTCTGGTCGTGAACTTCGCCGTAGTCCCTGTTGTGGCGTGGGGGTTGTCGAGGTTCGTGGCTGGCGACGAGGCGCTGGTGCTCGGTGTGCTTCTGGTTCTTCTTACGCCGTGCGTGGACTACGTCATTGTTTTCACCGGGCTTGCGGGAGGTGCACGGGAGCGTCTCCTGGCGGCCGCGCCCTTGCTCATGCTGTTGCAGATTCTGCTATTGCCGGTGTTCCTGTTCGTCTTCTTGGGCCGAGAGGCGGTTTCTTCGATCGAGATCGGACCGTTCGTTGAGGCGTTTCTGTTCCTCATCGTCATCCCGCTAGCTCTTGCTGCTCTGCTACAGGCGATTGCCCGGAAGAGCCGAGCTGGTGCCGTGGTTCAACACGGGATGCTGGCGGCGATGGTCCCCTTAATGATCGTGACCCTTGCTGTCGTGATCGGCTCGCAAATTAGTGCGGTCGGAGGAAGCATCGCTCATCTGCTACTGGTCGTTCCTCTCTATGTCGCCTTCCTCGTCGTAATGCTCGGTGTCGGATTGCTGGCGGGAAGGATAGCCAAGCTGGATGTGCCGGCGACGCGCGCGCTGGTGTTCAGCGGGGCGACGAGGAACTCTCTCGTCGTGCTGCCACTGGCACTGGCGCTCCCGGCATCGTTGGCGCTCGTTCCGCTGGCTGTTGTCACGCAGACCCTCGTTGAGCTTGTGGGGATGATCGTCTTCGTTCGCCTGGTACCGAAGATGACCCCGGTCCGCACGAGATAGGCGCTCGCGCGAAGGTCTAAAGTCTTTGAGCGCGCGGCACTACGTTCGCCACCCGCGCTACGCGGGCAGAATCTCGGCGAGGAGTGCCTGAATGCGCTGCTTGATGTCGTCGCGGATGGGACGCACTTCGTCGATGCTCTTGCCTTTGGGGTCGACGAGTTCCCAGTCCTCGTAGCGTTTGCCCGGGAAGATCGGGCAGACGTCGCCGCAGCCCATCGTGATGACGACATCCGAATCGCGAACTTGCTCGGTAGTCATGAGTTGGGGCACACCCTGCGAGATATCGATGCCCTCCTCCGCCATCGCCTGGATCGCGATCGGATTGATCTCGTTGCCGGGCTCGGATCCACCCGAGCGCACCTCGACGGCGCCGCCAGACAAGGTTTTCATGTAGCCGGCGGCCATTTGCGAGCGACCGGCGTTGTGAATGCAGACGAAGAGAACGGTGGGCTTGGTGGTCATGATCAAAGCATAGACAGTCATCTATGCTTTGAGAACCATCGCGAACTGGAGTTCATCGGCTGTTCAGCTCGGTGAGAAGCTCTCGCACTCGCCCGTCGATGTCGTCACGTACCTGGCGCACGCCATCCATTGACAGTTCCGCGGGGTCTGACAAGTCCCAGTCGAGGTAACGCTTGCCCGGGTAAATCGGGCAGGCGTCCCCGCATCCCATCGTGATGACGTAGTCGGCCGCCCTGACAACCTCATCGGTGAGGGGCTTGGGATACTCGCCGCCGAGAGGAACGCCGATCTCGTCGAGAGCCGCGATGATCTTGGGGTTGACGAGCCCGGCGGGCTCGGATCCCGCCGTGAGCACACGCACACTCTCACCCGCAAGAGACCGCAGAATCGCGGAGGCCAGCTGCGACCGCCCGGCGTTCTGCACACAGACGAACAGGATGTCGGGGATCTTGTCGTCGGTCAGCCCCTCAGCTTCAGCAAGAGCACGGAGGCGATCGGCAGCGAACCGCCCCGTGAGGGAGGGCAGATACCGGGTGATCTTGGCGCTATGAGCGAGGAGCTGGTAGCTGTCGTGCACGTATTCGGCCACGGCTTCCGGGGAGAAGGTGCCGGCAAATCGCACGGCGAGGTCCGCAGAAATCCGTGCCAGAACGGGCGGGGCAACGGTGGCGGCAATAGGGTCAGCGCGCACGGACTCAAAGACGTCACTGACGCGGGACGGCACCACGGAGTACCAGGCTTGGCGACCTTCCTGGCTTCGCTCGAGGATGCCTTCGTCAGCCATGATCCGCAGGTGGTGACTGACCGTCGGCTGAGTGAGGCCGAGCTCGTCGGCAAGCTCGGTGACGGGGCGACGACCTCCGGTGGATTCGACGATGAGCGACAGGATCTGCACTCGAGTGGGGTCAGCCATAGCGCGCAGGTTGCGCGCAATCTGCTCCGCGGCCGCGCGCTCCAGGAGGCCCGGCAGGCGAGGTTCGGCATGCATAGATGGAAGTCTATGCGAGCGCGTTCACACTACGAGCAGCAGGACGTCGCAGCCGGATCGGTCGAGCAAACCCCCGTGGCGGGAAGAACAAGCTCTACGTTCTGGGCGGCGGCGAGATCACCCGCGAGGTAGGCGGCGATCGACCGAACCTGCTCGTAGCCCGTGGCTAGCAGGAAGGTGGGAGCACGTCCGTAGCTCTTCATGCCAGCGAGGAAGAAATTTGGTTCGGGCTGCTGCAGCTCCGCGAAACCGTGCGGCTCAACCGTTCCACACGAGTGGACGTTCGGATCGATCAGTGGCGCAAGACGGCGAGGAGCCTCAACGATCTCGTCCAGATCGAGCCGCACTTCTCGCAGCATGTCGAGGTTGGGACGGAAGCCGGTGGCATTCACGATCAGGTCAGCGCTCAGGTGTTCGACCCCACCGTTGCGATTACCCGCGATGCCCACACGGTCGCCGTCCAGGGATAGGCGGATGATCTCGAACCCGTCGATGACATCGATCACGCCGAAGTCCACGAGCTTCTTGACCTTCGCGCCCAAGGAGCCGCGGCCCGGCAGTTCGTCATCGTCAGCGGTGAACACCCGCGTCGCGGCCCTATTGCGGATCACCCAGGTGACAGTCGTGATCGGATCGGTCTGAATGAGCGTCGACAGATTGATCAGGGTGTTCGCTGCGGAATGCCCGGCTCCGACCACGACGACGTGCTTACCGGCGAATTTCTTGCGGCCCGCACCCAGCACATCCGGCAAGGCATCGGTCACGTGATCGGAAACTTCGGGCAGACCGAGTGGGTCCAGCCCGTTTGAGCCCAGGCTGTTGGCCGTGCGATACGTGCCAGACGCGTCGATGACGGCCCGAGCCAACACTTCGGAGAGTGACCCATCCGAATCGCGAATTCGTAGGGTGAATGGAGTTGTCGCTCGGTTAGCGGTGCGGGTGCGATCCATCCCCTCGCGGGTCACCGCTTCAACCGAAACGCCTAAACGGGTGCGAGGGGCGATCTCATCGAGCGCGGCGAGCGGCACGAGATACTGCTCAACAAGCTGGGCGCCAGAGGGCGCCGTGTCCTGATACCGGGGCTCCGCCCATCCGCCGGCTTCGAGCAGCCGTCGCCCAGCCGGGTCGATGAGGTGCTTCCAGGGCGAGAACAGCCGGATGTGACCCCACGATCTCATGCTCGCGGCGACCGAGTCACCCACCTCGTACACGAGGAAGTCGATTCCGCGCTCGGCGAGGTTGGCCGCGGCGGCCAGTCCGATGGGTCCGGCACCGATGATCACCACCGGCAGCGCGTCAATCCGGCTGCTGGTGCGCACCGGCATGGCGAGGTCGATTAGCGTCACCGTGAATCCCTTCATCGATTCCTATCGATATTGAGTATGAGGAGTTATATCGATGGATGTCAATATTCGATAGTCTTATGCCCATGAGCACGATGACCCTTCTTCCCGTGATCGACGCGGCTGCCTGCTGCGCACCTCTCACGCGCGACGCCCTATCTCAGTCGCAGGCCGAAGATCTCTCCCGCTCGCTGAAGGCGATCGCTGACCCCGCCCGGCTGCGGCTGATCTCGATCATCTCCGCGTCTGAAGGCCAGGAAGCCTGCGTTTGTGACCTCACCGATGCCCTCGAAGTTGGCCAACCTACCGTGTCCCATCACCTCAAGGTGCTAACCGAGGCGGGATTTGTGACGCGCTCCAAGCGCGGAACCTGGGCGTACTACAAGCTCGTTCCCGGAGCGCTCGACTCCCTCGCTCGCCTGCTCGTCACCGCATGAACATCGCGGTGGCTCGCAGGCTCACTGCTGAGCTCATCGGTAGCGCATTGCTTGCCGCCCTCGTCATCGGTTCGGGTATCGCCGCGAAGAATCTTTCGCCAAACGACGTCGGCTTGCAGTTGCTCGAGAACGCGTTCGCCACCGCTCTCGGACTTCCGGTGCTCATCTTGATTTTCGGCCCCATCAGCGGTGCCCATTTCAACCCCGTGGTCTCCCTCGTGGACTCCGCCAGCGGAATGCGCGCCTGGAAAGACACCGCCCTCTACATTCCGGCACAGATTGTCGGATGCATCCTCGGCGCAATCCTCGCCAACCTCATGTTTGGCAGAGCCGCCGTGAGCATCAGCACCACCGACCGAATCACCGGCCCACACTTCCTCGCGGAGATAGTCGCGACGGCGGGCCTCATTCTGATCATCTTCGCCCTGGCCCGCACCAACCGGGCTTCTCTGACGCCCGCTGCAGTCGGTGCCTACATCGGAGCGGCATACTTCTTCACGAGCTCCGCGAGCTTCGCCAACCCGGCGATCACGATCGGCCGGATCTTCTCCGACACGTTCGCCGGTATCGCCCCCACCTCGGCGCCGGGGTTCATCGCGGCTCAACTCGTCGGGGCAGCGCTAGCGTTCCTGCTTCTCCAGTGGCTTTACCCCACTCGCAAACGAGTGCCCACTAGGTGATCCCACTGCGACGTGAAGCTGCTCAGAAAGGACTACTGGCCAGTTCCTCGCGCGCCTCGCCGAACACGTCGTCGAGCATGACCTTCTGACCGCGCTCGGCCGACTGCACTGCGGCTTCGACCATCGCGAGACTCCAGACGTTGCTGTGGATCTCGCCGGACGGCGCTGCACCCCCGTCGAGAGCCGTCACGAACTCGGCGAGCGCCGCATCCAGTCCCTCGCCGTCGGCCGTGTGGTCGACGTCGATCGCCTCGGCGTCGCCCTCACGCCCCTGGGCGACGACCTCGGCTTCCCCATCCCAGCGCGCGGTGCCCTCTTCTGCCGTGCCGCGCCAGTCTCCATTCCACGATGTCGTGAGCCCATCGCCGCACCAGCTCCCCGAATAGGAGAACCGAGCGCCGTTCCGGAAACTAAAGACCGCCTCGGCGGCCGCTCCCCCGTCGTACCAACTCCAGCTCGGGTTGAACTCCTCGCAGTAGACCGAGACGGGTTCGTCGTCGAGCAAGAATCGCGCCTGGTCGAAGGTGTGGATCGCCATATCGACGAGCAGAGGATGCGCCATCGTGTCGCGGAACCCGCCGAAGCGCGGATTCTGGAAGAACCGCACGTCGAGCTGCTCGGCACCCCCGCGCGCCTTCAGAGCACCACGGAACGCGGCGATAGCGCGGGAGTAGCGCCTCGATTGACTCGTCGCGATAAGCACTCCCGTAGATTCACTCAGCTCGGTGAGCCGGAGTGCGTCGGCGACTGTTGGCGTGATCGGCTTCTCGCTCAGAACGGGGACACCCGCGCGCAGCAGGGTGCTGCTGACCTCGAGGTGAGCCTCGGGGATAGTCACGTTGAGCGCGAGTCCGACCGGAACCGCCGCGAGCGCATCCTCTACCGAACCGAACACGGGAACGTCCCAGCCTCGTTCGGCCACCGCCGCGCGAGCGCTCTCGGGAACCACGTCAACGACGGCGGCGACACGAACGTCGCTCCTGCGCGCGATCGTGTCGAGCCACGCGCGCCCCATGCCACCGGCACCAACGACGAGAGCATCGCGCGCGGTCACAGCGCCGAGCCGTCCCACTCGCGAGCGACGCCAAAGTCGTTCTCGAGGTACATCCCGATCTCCGGGATGACGCGCGGCCTCGACTGGTGCGCCCAGCGCACGGCGTTCGCAAGCACGAGCTTGATGCTCGGGTCGTGGTACACGGGATAGTCCTGGTCGCCCGGGGAGAAGTAGAAGATTCGACCGTGGCCGCGCGAGAAGGTCATGCCCGAGCGGAACACCTCTCCACCCGAGAATCCGGAGACGAACACGAGGTCGTCCGGGGTAGGAACGTCGAAGAACTCGCCGTACATCTCCTGCGCCGGGATGACGATCGGCTGCGGCACGCCCTCGGCGATCGGATGCGTGGGGGCAACCGTCCACACGAGCTCGCGATCCTGGGCCTGACGCCACCGCAGCGAACACGTTGTGCCCATGAGCGAGATGAAGATCTTCGAGAAGTGCGCGGAGTGCAGCGGGATGAGCCCCATGCCGGAGAGCACGTGCTTGCGCACGCGCTCGACGACGGCGTCATCCACCGCGTCGTGACGCATGTGACCCCACCACAGCAGCACGTCCGTCTGCGCGAGGCGCTCCTCGGTGAGTCCGTGCTCGTCATCGTCGAGGGTCGCGGTCTCCACAACAACCCGGTCGCCGAGCACCTCTCGCAGGCCTGCCGCGATCGTCCCGTGCATGGTGTCCGGGTACAGGCGCTGCGGTGTCGCGTCGTGCTTCTCGTGGTGGTTCTCGCCCCACACGAGTACGCGAATCGGGGTGGTCATGTCAGTGCTCCTTGCGTTGGTGGTTGCCGTGCTCACTTGGATGACCACGGCGTTCTGAGAACCCGCTCGATGAGAGCTCGAGGTTCGCCCGTGATCGTCACGTCCGACGAGAGCGCGGCGTCTGCAGCGGATGGTCCCGCAATAAGCCGCACCGGGCCGGGGTTAATCGACAGGATTCCATCCTCGCCGGTCGCTGCGACCCGCGCTACATCCAGGTCGAATGTGACGGTTGTGGATTGTCCCGCCGCGATCGGCACTCGTGCGTAGCCCATGAGCTGCACGACCGGTCGCACGGTAGATGCGTAAGGGAACGCCGCATAGAGCTGCACGACTTCCACCGCATCCTCGCCATCGTTGCGGATCGTGACGGTCGCGTCGATCGCGCCCTCCGTCGTGACGACATCTGGCGTCACGAGCGAGTTGTAGCTGATCTTGCCCCGAGTCAGTCCGAACCCGAACGGGTAGAGCGGGGTGTTGTCGAGCGCGCTGATCCCCGAGTTGGTCAGGCCGAGCGCGGGCTGCAGGTAGGTCGTTGACGAGTGCGGCTCGCGCGGAATCTGCACGGGGAGGCGCCCCGAAGGGGCAACCCGCCCGGAAAGGATGCCCGCGATCGCCGCTGCTCCATCAGCTCCCGGGAAGAAGGCCTGCACGATCGCCCGCGCCTCGCCATACTCCCCCAACGCATACGGTCTACCGGAGAGCACGACCAGAACGGTCGGCACTCCCGTCTTGAGCACGGCGCGCACGAGCGCGTCCTGGCCGCCGGGGAGCTTCAAGTCGGGAGCGTCGCATCCCTCGCCCGACGTTCCGTCGCCGAACAGTCCAGCGATGTCTCCCACCACGACCACCGCCACATCGCTATTGCGCGCGGCAGAAACTGCCGCCTCAATGTTGTCGACGCCATCGCTCGTGATTTCACAGCCCGCCTCGAAGCGGATCCGATCCGCGCCGAACTCCTCGCGGACGGCGGTGAGCAAGGTCGGGATGGCGATGCCCAGTTCGTGTCCGGGATGCTTGGACAGCACGTGATTCGGAAACGCGTAGCAGCCGATGAGGCTGCGGAACTGGTCGGCCGCGGGTCCCACAACGGCGATCGAGCCGGAGCCACGCAAGGGAAGCAGATCCTCGTCCCGAAGCAGCACGACGGATTCCTCGGCTATACGAGAGGAGATCGAGCGGTTTCGGTCGCTATCGAGGTCGACGAGTTCGGCGCCATCCGGAACAAGCGGCCCACCGTCCAAAAGTCCCACCTCGAACTTGTGCGCGAGGTGGCGCTCGACGGCTCGATCGAGATCAGCCTCGTCGACGATGCCTTCGCGGATGAGCCGCGGAAGTTCGCCATACGACACCGTCTGCGGCAGCTCGACGTCGACGCCCGCCCTCAGAGCGATTCGGCCGGCATCCGCGGGATCCACAGCGACCCGATGGGTGGCTGCAAGGAACGGGATCGCCCAGTAATCGGCGACAACCGTTCCTTCAAATCCCCACCGTTCGCGCAACACGGTTGTTAAGAGGTATCGACTCGAGGTGCTGGGCACTCCATCGACATCGGTATACGAGGTCATGACACTGCGAGCGCCACCCTGACGCAGCGCGGTCTCGAACGGCGGGAGCACGGTATCGGCGAACTCCCGCGGCCCCATGCTTACGGGGGCGTGATTGCGGGCGCCTCGGGAAGCGGCGTAGCCAGCGAAGTGCTTGAGCGTCGAAATGATTCCTTCCGACTCAAGCCCCGCGACATACGCCGAGCCGAGCTGCGCGACGAGGTAAGGATCCTCCCCCAGGGTTTCCTCGACGCGCCCCCAGCGGTAGTCCCTCACGACATCGATAACTGGCGCGAGTCCCTGGTGGATGCCGATAGCTCGCATGTCGGAACCGATCGCGCGCGCCATCTCGGTGATGAGATCTTCATCGAAGGTCGCCGCCCACGCCAGCGGTGTCGGGAACGCTGTCGCTCCGAATGCTGCAAGGCCCGTGAGGCACTCTTCATGAGCGATCGCGGGAATGCCGAGACGGTTGGATGCGACTACGTGATCCTGCAGTTCGCGCAGCCGACGCACTCCCTCGGCAACGGTAACCGGCTCGGTGCCGAACACTCGCGTGAGCTGACCGAGTCCGTCTGCGAACGGATCGACCGCGGGAGCGGAAGGATCACCGTCGAGCTTGGGTGCGAAGTCGTCGGCCGATTCCGTTTTCCAGATCGACCCGAGCTGGGCGGCTTTCTCTTCGAGGCTCAGTTCGGCCAGGAGAAGATGGGCTCGCTCGGCCGCGGTAAGTGATCGATCTTGCCAGCCGAGCGCAGACGACATGGGCGCATGGCGCATGGGGGCTCCGCCCGAGGATGGAGTCGGGGATCCGGGATGGTGCATCAGCCCTTGAACGCCCCGTCCATGATTCCGGACACCATCCGACGGCCGACAAAGAAGAACACGATGAGCAGCGGCAGTGTCGCCATGAACGATCCACCCATCGCGAGCGCGACGTCGATCGAGCGGTTGGCCTGCAGTTGCTTAAGCGCGATCTGCACCGTGAACAGCTCGGGCGACTTCAGCACGATGAACGGCCACATGAAGTCGTTCCACACCGACGTGAACGTGATGAGTCCGAGCACAAACGCCGCCGGGCGCACCACCGGGAAGGCGATGCCCCAGAAGAGTTGCCAGGAGTTCGCGCCGTCAATGCGAGCCGCTTGGATGAGCTCGTCGCTCACCGTCGTCGACATGTGCTGACGCATCCAGAAGATACCGAACGCGCTAGCAAGACCGGGCACGATGATTGCCTGCAGGGTGTCGACCCAGCCGAGCGACGAAATGATGAGGTACTGCGGGATCACGCTGAGCTGCGCGGGCACCGTCATTGTGAGCAGCACGATCAGGAACAGCACGTTGTTGCCGGGGAACTTCAGCTTTGCGAACGCAAACCCCGCCATCGCGCACAGGATGGCGGAGATGATCGCGATCGTCAGTGACACGAACGCACTGTTGAAAAGCGAGGCCCAGAACGGCACGGTGTCGAACACCTTCTGAGCGACCGTGAAGAAGTTGAATCCCGGGTACAGCCGCGGCGGCAGAGAAGTTACTGCCTGAGCACCAACGGATGCGACAACAAACATGAAGTACAGCGGGAACACCGAGACAATCACGGCGAGGATGAGCATGAGGTAGACGTACCACGGCACACCGCCGGGCTTACCGCGGCGCTTGGGCCGAGGAGTCGGCTTCACGTTGCGGGTCGGGAGTACCTCGGGAATGGCCTGGTCGATGGGGTGCGACATTAGCGGGCCTTTCTCGTGCGAGTGGAGAGGAAGAAGTTGATGAGAGACACCACAACGACAATCACGAAGAGAACTACGCCGATTGCCGAGCCGTAGCCGAACTCAAACTGGCCAAAGCCCTGCTCGTAGAGGAAGAGGGCGAGTGTCTGACACTGGCGTCCCGCTCCACAGGTGATTCCGGATTCTGGTGCCACAAGAAGTGGCTCGGTGAAGATCTGCAGACCGCCGATGGTCGACATGATCACCGTGAAGACGATGATCGGGCGCAGCGCCGGGAGGGTGATGTAGCGGAACTGCTGCCAGCCGGACGCGCCATCGACGGAAGCCGCCTCGAACACCTCACGCGGCAGTGATTGGAGTCCCGCTAGATAGAGCAGTGTGTTGTAGCCAAACCAGCGCCACATCACCATCGCCGAGATCAGGAACCACGAACTGACGTTGGTCGCGAGAAAGTTGATGTGCGGAAGACCGAAGAGTCCGAGGAACCAGTTGATGAGGCCGAAGTTCTTATCGAAAATCTGCGCAAACACGATCGCGGTTGCTGCGACCGAGGTGATGTACGGCACGAGCAGCGCCATGCGGAAGAAGTTCGCCCACTTGAGTCGAGCGTGGTTGAGCAGGTGGGCTAGCCCCAGCGCGAGAAGCAGTTGCGGGATTGTGGAGAGCAGGAAGATCCCGAACGTGTTGACGAAGGCATTCCAGAACCGGGGATCTTGGAACAGTCGCTCGAAGTTGGCAAGGCCAATGAACGTCTGCTCGCCGATGGGGTTCCACGAGAACAGCGACACGTAGAACGTGAAGAGTAGAGGAAACAGCCCGAAGATCAGGAAGATGATGAAGAACGGGGCGATGTAGGCGTATGGCGCAATTCGTTCCGTGAGCGAATTGCGAATGCGAATTGTCGTATTGGCCGGGTCTTTGCGCGCGGGGCGTTCTGTGCGCCGGGATGGGGCTGTCGCCGTTGACATGGATTTACCTCCGTCGGTGGGGTGGCCCGGCACGGTATGCCGGGCCACCCAGTGGGTAGGACGATCAGCCGTTAATGGCGGTCTTGGCGTTCTTTACCGCGGTGTCCCAGGCATCCGCCGACGACACGTTGCCGGTCTCGAGTTCGACGAGGGCGTTGAGCAGTGCAGCACCAATCGCGCCGGTGTCGGGCCCGTTGTAGTACGCCGGGAAGTTCCTCACCGATTCGGAGATGACCTCACCGATCTTCGAGTCACCGTAGAACGGGTCGGTGTAGGCGAGAACGGCTTCGCTCTCGAGCGCGTCAACCGCGGCCGGGAAGGTTCCGGTCTGCACGAAGTGGTCTTCCTGACCCTCGGCCGACATCATCGTCTCGATGTACTGCCATGCCGCCGCCTTGTTCGCGGCCCTCGCAGGAATGGCGATAACGCTGCCACCCCAGTTGCCGCCAACGCCGGGGACCGACGCAATGCGCCACAGGCCGGAGGTGTCTGGGGCGTCAGTCTTGATTCCCTGCAGCATCCATGAGGGAGCGGTGCTCACGGCGAAGGCACCGTTCGCCTTGCCCGGAGCCCAACCCGATGACCAGGCGGCAATTCCCGCGCTGATGCCGGCGTCGTGAGTCCGTACCGCGACGTCAAAGGCTTCTTCGACCTGGGGGTTGGTGTCGAACACGAGCTCGCCGTCTGGCGAGTAATACTTTTCGGTCACCTGGTTGACGGTCGAGAAGAAGACACTTGTCTCGATGTTGTCGACGAACGGCTGGCCCGTGGCCTCGGTGTACTTCTCGCCCATGGCAATGAAGTCATCCCAGGTGCTCCACATAGCAGCAACCTCGTCGGGGTCGGTGGGCAGGCCTGCCTTCTCGAAGAGGTCTGCGCGGTACGCGAAGCCGAGTCCGCCGACATCGGTGGGGATACCGATGACCGAACCGTCGGTCGCTGTGGCGCCCTCTGCGGCCCAGGGCAGATAGTCGCCAGCGATGTCATCGCCACCGAGCGTGCGCAAATCGACGAAGTTGCCCGGGTTCTCGACGAACTTCGGCAGGTCGTCGCCCTGGATCATGACAAGGTCGGGAACCTTTCCGCCAGCAAGTGCTGCGGTGAGGGCAGTGGCCGTCTCGGTCGTGCTGCCGACCTCGGTGAGCTTAACCTTCGCGTCTGGCTGCTTCTCCAGGTAGTCGGCCACGCCGTCTTTGGCGCCGATTCCGGTGAATGACCAGAAGGCGACTTCTGCGTTCGGGTCTTCGTTGGCTGCACCGCCGCCTGATGAGCATCCGGCCAGAGCGACAACGAGAACAGCTGTAGCGGCAACTGCGGCCGTCAAGCTTCTTTTCATGACAATTCCTCTTCTTTGGGGATTCGCAGGACCGTCGACGTGCGTACGTCGGTCTGAGAGAACGATCTCTTGGCCGCTAACGTAACCTGCCGAGCACCCTCCTGCAAGGGTCAATTGCGAACGGGCACCCAAGTTGAGATATCGATCTCTGCCGCAATCCGCCTACTCGCACGCAATTCGGGGGATTTCTGCCGCGAGAATGTCATACTCATGAATATCTAGAGATCGAACTCCTCATATCGACAAGGATGCAGCCATGGCTCGACCCACACTCGTGGATGTCGCCCGAACCGCCGGCGTGTCTCGCGCGACCGCAGCTCGCGTTCTCGCGGGCGGCAGCACGGTCAACGACAGCATGTCGGCGGCCGTCGAACAGGCGGTCAAGACCCTCGGCTACGAGGTCAATAGCGCGGCGAGGATGCTGCGCGGCGGGCGCGCCGGAGCGATCGCCCTGATCGTGGCGTTCAACGAGCTCGACAGCCTCACGGGAACCTTCTTCACCTCAGTCTTGAAGGGTGCCGCGAAGGGACTCTATGCGGGCGAAGTGCAGCCCGTGCTGCTGCCGGCAGATCACGACGACAGCGACCGCATCCCGCGCTTTCTGCGTTCGCGCGCGGTCGACGGCGCGATCATCATCCTGCAGCACGAGATCACTCACCTCGCGCAGTCTCTCGCTGATGCGCCCGTGCCCATTGCCTGGGTCGGACGCCCCCAGGTCACTCTCGCTCCCGACGCAATCGTCATCGACTCGGACAACTACGGCGGTGGCGCATCCGCGGCGGGCGCACTCGTCGCGGCGGGCCGTCGCCGCCTCGGCATCATTGCTGGACCTCCCGACATGGAGCCCGCTCGCGATCGCGTGCGTGGCTGGCGGGATGAGCTCAAGCGGCTCGGCGTAGACGTCGGCGCAACTGTCCACGGTGAGTTCACCGTGGACAGTGGCTCTGCGGCCATGGCCCGGCTGCTGCAACAGCACCCGGACATCGACGGGGTTTTCGCCTCGTCGGACCTCATGGCCAGCGGCGCAATCCGAGTTCTGCAGGCCTCGGGCCGACGAGTGCCCACGGATGTCTCGGTCGTCGGATTCGACGATGTCGCCATCGCGACAACCTCCAACCCGCCGCTCACGACGATTCGCCAGCCCCTCGAAGAGATGGGTCGAGTCGCCGCCGAGACGGTGCTCGCGGTCGTTCAGGGTCGCCCGGTAGACCGACAGCCCATCCTCGCGACAACCCTGGTGCAGCGCGAATCCGCATGAGTTCGAGCACGCCTCCGCCGCGCCGCCTCATCATCAGCACGGATGCCGCGAACGAGGTCGATGATCAGTTCGCGATCGTGCAGGCGCTGCTCTCAACGACCGTCGACATCCGCGCGATCACCTCAGCGCACTTCGGTCGGTCGGGCAGCCTCGACGAGTCTCGTCAGGAGATCGACCGGATACTCGAGATCTCGGGACTGAGCGCGCCCGTGCACGACGGGTCGCCGCATCCACTTCCCGATGCCGCGACCGCCGCGCCCTCCGCCGCATCCCGAATAATGATCGATGAGGCGCTGCGCGACGAGGGTCGGCTATACGTGGCGGTGCTCGGTCCGCTCACCGACGTGGCCTCGGCGCTTCTCGAAGAACCCGCGATCGGCTCGCGCGACGTGGTAGTCGTGTGGGTGGGCGGTCCGCCGTACACCGAGATTGCGGCGTATCACCCGGAGTTCAATCTGATCAATGACGTCGAGGCCGCGAACGTAGTCATGGCGTCGGGCCTCGAGGTGTGGCAGATCCCCATGCCCGTGTACTCGATGGTCGGGGTCGGTCACGCGGAGTTGCGCTCGAGATTGAGCGGAACGAGCCCACTAGCGGACTACCTCGTCGACGGGCTCATCGCCTTCAACGAGACGATCAGCTACGGCCCGCTCGACTTCCGGTCGCTCGGGGACAGCCCCGCAATCGGGGCCGTGATGAACCCCGCCGGTGCGCGGTGGATGTCGCGGCCCGCGCCGCGATTTTCCCTCGCCGGCGACCTGCTTCCCGGGGAAGGCGGGCGCGAGATTCGGGTGTGCGAGGCGTTCGACACCCGGTGGCTTATCGAGGATATGTTCGCGAAGATCAACGAGTACGGCGCTGGGCTGAACCGCTAGAGCGTGGCGGGCGAGGCCGTCGAGCTGCGCCTGATCAACCGGGTCTCGAGCTCGATCCTGGTCGGTACCGGCACCGTGGATGCAGGGCGCGCTCCGCGATCGAGCTGGTGAAGCATCCGGAACGCCGCCGCCCCCATGTCAAAGATGGGTTGCTGGATCGTCGTCATCGGGGGCGCGGCCCAGGCCGCTTCATCCACGTCGTCAAAGCCGACAACGGAGAGGTCTTCGGGGATGCTGAGACCCAGCTCGCTCGCCGCGTCGTAGACGCCGAGTGCCATCACATCGGAGCCCGCGAAGATCGCGGTCGGACGCGTCGCGCCCGTCAGCATGTGCTTGGCCGCCAGCCGTGCGCGATCCCTGTCCCAGTCGGCGTAGGCCAACCACGACGGCGGCACGTCGATGCCGGCCTCGCGCAACGCTGTCGTGATGCCGTCAACGCGCGCGCTCGTCGAGAGCTGTGATCGCGATCCACCGATAACACCGATGCGCGAGTGACCGAGCTCGAGCAAGTGTTCTGCCGCTATGCGTCCGCCGTCCCAGTTAGTGACGCCGACGCTCGCGACGTCGGCCGGCGGGCGGATGATCGGATCGACAACAACCACGGGGATCGCTCCCGTCGTGAGCATGTTGAGTTGGCCCGCCGAGGCGTCGACGAGCACGACGATGGCACCAAGCGTTGGACGTCGCAGGATGCGCCCGATCCAGGCGTCATCGGGATGCGCAACGGCGAGCACGAGATCAACGCCAGCGGCGGCCGATTCCCGCTCGATCCCTTCAAGCACGCGGTTGATCCAGCTGCCCTCGAGATGCTTGACGATTACGTCGACGACATGAGGCGTGCGGCGGCCGTCGGTTACGGCGCCGGCCCTCGGTTTGCGCTTGTAGCCCAGCTCGTGGGCGGCGCCCATGACCCTGGCGCGAGTGGCTTCGGAGACGTCGGTGCCGCCGTTGAGAACCTTGGAAACGGTGGGCACGCTCGTGCCCGCACGCTCCGCAATCCGCGCCATCGTGGGGCTGGGAATAGTGCCGTCTTTGCGCGCCATGCTGAAACAGTAGCAGTGAAGTTGCGCAACTTTCTAGCAGATTGTGTTCGAGCGCGCCCTTGCTCGCCCGAGAGAGTTGATGCACAATGGGACAACGCCAATGCACGCTACTGATAAGTTGCGCAATTTCGGTCAATACGATGCGCGATTGATCGCGCCAAGCACACAAGGACGATGATGACCGAACTTCCCTCGGGCGAGCCGACCAAGCGAGCTCTTGTCGTACGCGGAGGGTGGGACGGCCACCAGCCCACCGAGGCGACCGAACTCTTCATCCCGTTCCTGAAAGCCAACGGGTTCGATGTGCGGGTCGAAGAATCGACCGCCGTCTACGCGGACACCGACTACCTCCCGACCGTCGATCTCATCATGCAGACGAACACGATGTCCACGATCGAGAACGCGGAGTTCTGGGGCCTGCGTGGCGCGATTGAAGCCGGCACCGGATTCGCGGGATGGCACGGTGGAATCGCGGATTCTTACCGCAACACCTCCGACTACCTCCAGATGGTCGGCGGCCAGTTCACGTCGCATCCCGGCAAGCACCCGGACGAGCGAACCGGTGAGCAGTCCGACAACTATGTGCCCCACATGATCGAGATGACCGAAGCTGCTGCCACGCATCCGATCACCGAGGGAATCAGCGATTTCGAGCTCGTGACCGAGCAGTACTGGGTGCTGCACGACGACTACAACGATGTGCTCGCCACCACGACGCAGCCCGTGCGCGAGTGGGACCCATGGAACCGGCCGATCACGTCGCCCGCGATCTGGACCAGGCAGTGGGGCGCCGGCCGCATCTTTGTGTCTACCCCGGGACACCGGGTCGAGATTCTTGAGAACGAGAACGTCAAGACGATCATTGAGAGGGGACTGTTGTGGGCCTCCCGCTAACCGTCGGAATTATCGGAGTCGGAAACATCAGCGAGCAGTACCTCGCGAACCTGCCGACGTTTTCTGGACTGCGTCTCGTGGCCGTCGCCGACCTCAACGAGGTTCGCGCCCGCGAGGTCGCAGCCGAGCACGGCGTACGTGCTCTCACGGTCGACGAGATTCTCGCCGATCCCGAGATTGACGCGATTCTCAACCTCACGATTCCTGCCGCCCACGTGGAGGTCGGCACTCGCGCCCTCAAGGCAGGCAAGCACGTGTTCGCGGAGAAGCCGCTCGGGCTGAACCCCACCGAAGCTTTGCCCATGCTCGATCTCGCTGACGAGCTGGGGCTTCGTGTCGGCAGTGCGCCGGACACGGTGCTGGGCACCGGCATCCAGACCGCTCGTGAGGCTCTCGACTCTGGCGCGATCGGTGAACCGCTCGCCGCGCAGGTCTTCTGGTCGGCGCCCGGACACGAGCTGTGGCATCCTGCACCCGCCTTCTACTACCAGGCTGGTGGCGGCCCGCTGCTCGACATGGGACCGTACTACCTCACGGCACTTGTGCACTTCTTCGGCCCCGTTGTTCGTGTCACGGGACTCGCCTCTCGCTCGGCTCGCGAGCGCAGCATCGCGTCCGGGCCGAACGCGGGCACGCCGATCCCCGTGTCGATCGACACCCACATCAGCGCGCTTCTCGAACACGAGAATGGGCTGACGTCGACGGTCACCGTGAGCTTCGAGATCTGGAAGACGCGCGCGGCCCAGTTCGAGGTCTTCGGCACGACCGGCACGATTTCGGTGCCCGACCCGAACGCTTTCTCGGAGCCCGTCGAGATCGCCACCCGTGATGATCGAGAGTGGCGCACCATCCCCGACTCCGCCGGCTACATCGGAACGGGTCGAGGCGTGGGCCTTGCGGACATGGCGGATGCGATCGAGAACGACCGCCCGCACCGGGCATCCGGTCGCCTTGCACTGCACGTGCTCGAGATCATGGACTCGATCCTGGCTTCGAGCGCCCAGCGCGCGACGATCCCGATCACGAGCACGACAACCCGTCCGGCGCCGGTCCCCCTGCAGAACCCGTAGGGGGCGGCGGCCGGTCCCTGAGCTTGTTCTCCGGTCCCTGAGCCTGTCGAAGGGCCGCGCCCGCGTTCCCTGAGCCCGCATTTCCGGTCCCTGAGCTTGTCGAAGGGGGTAGCCGCTTTCTCCGGTCCCTGAGCTTGTCGAAGGGTACGCCCGTGCCGCACGGCGACGTGGCTGGGTCCGCGGTTGCCGGGCGGTACCGTGTTCCAACTCAAACATTGAGCGATCGCGCGAGCCATCACCTCGGTGACCGTGTCGGGTAGTGATGGCTCACGCGATCGCTCAAAACTCACAAGTCACCCGTCACCGCCCGGCACCCGCTCCAACACGCGGTCACCTTTTCAAGCGACTCTCTGCCCGACCCGGTTATGACGCTCCTGCCCGCATTTCGGTGGTTGAGTAACGCCCTCTAGGGCGTGTGGGCCCACGCTGAGCAGTCCAGCGCGAAGCGAAGCGAGTGCTGGCGGCTCAGTGGGGAGCGAAACCGGTAGATAATCCCGATCAGATGAACTTTCGCAGCGGCCTCAATGTCAGTGGCTACTGATCGAATAGAGCCATGGAACACCTCGACCTAGACCCCCTAACGTGGGAGCACGACCTGCCCACAATGGCGGACGCAGGCACACGGGTCGAGTACGCAATCGCCGAAGCGGGCTACGCGATCCGGATGATCAACCAGAACTCTGCGCACGCAGTGATTGCCATCCACACTGTCCTCGACGAAGCACGCGAGAACCCGGCTGTGTTCATCGGCCCGCACGCCGACCCGACCAACCGTGAGCACGTCGACTTCGCCATACGTGCCGCAGTCAGCGACCTCGCCGTGCAACTGAGCCTCTCCGAAGACACGATCCTGAACTACGACCGCCAAGCCGTGGTCATGCGATCCCGGACCCCGAAGACCTGGGCGGCATTCCGACACGGCGAGATCACCCCACAAAACGCGAAGGTCGTCACCGCGTTGGCCGATTCGCTCCCGGACGACCCAGCCATGTGGGCCCAGTTCGATGAGAAAGTCGCCGACCTCGCGATCCGACTCACCCCAGCCCGTTTCCGCACACGCGCTCGCGTCATCCGGGAGAAGCTCCTCGGCGCCACCCTCGAAGAGCGGACGATCGCTGAGGCAGCGTTCCGAAAGGTCATCGCCGAAGCTCACCCCGACGGCATGGCATCGGTGTACTACTACGACACCGCAGACAAAGTCACCCTGATGATGGCTCGCGTCGAGGAAGAAGCTCGCGCATTGAGTCGTGTCCCGGGTGAGACGCGCACCATGGATCAATTGCGTGCGGACGTATTCGCGGACACCATGCTCACCGTCGACGATGGTGAAGTTGACGGTGACCCGACCGGCGGCGCATGCAACACCCAGAACCGTCGCAACGCCGTGAGCGTGAAAGTCGGGCTGCTCATCCCGGTCATGAGCTTGCTCGGTCACAGCGACGAACCCGCAACCCTCGAGGGATACGGGCCGATCGACATCGCCACCGCGAAGAAACTCGCCGCAACCGCACCATCGTTCTTTCGAATCCTGACCCACCCGATCACGGCAACGATCCTCGATATCGACAAAACCACGTTGCGTATACCCGCGGACATGCGTCGGTGGTTAGAGATCCGTGACCAGACCTGCAACTTCCCCGGGTGTGGCAAACGGGCACGACATTGTGAGATCGACCACACCAAAGACCGCCAATACGGCGGGATAACGAAAGTGACCAACCTCGGTCACATGTGCAAGAAACATCACATAGAGAAACACCACACCCTGTGGAAACCCGAACATCTTCCGGATGGTCGTATTCGGTGGACGAGCCCGACCGGACATGTTGTTGATGGAGATCCGCCGCCGTTCTAAGGGCGGCAGTAGGTCCCGGTTTCGATACGACCGCTAGAGCGGCCTACTCAACCACCGGAGTGTGCGGGCAGGAGCGTCATAACAGGGTCAGGCAGAAGCCCGCCTGAAAAGGTGACCGTGTTTGGGAGCGGGTGCTGGGCGGTGACGGGTGACTTGTGAGTTTTGAGCGATCGCGTGAGTCATCACTACCCGACACGCTCATCGAGGTGATGGCTCGCGCGATCGCTCAATGTCTGAGCTGGAACACGGTACCGCCCGGCAACCGCGGACCCAGCCACATCGACGAGCCGCACGAGGCAGCCCCTTCGACAAGCTCAGGGACCGGAGATGCGAGCAACCTCAGAGGGACGACCGGCGCCTGCCCCTTCGACAAGCTCAGGGAACGAAGAGAACTCAGGGACCGAAGAGAACTCAGGGACCGAAGAGAGCTCAGGGGACGAAGAGCTCAGAGGACCGAAAGCCGCCGACCCTAAGAGTGCACCGGGAAATAGACCGAGAACGCCTCATCCGTTACCTCGTAGAGCGGCGTGAAGCGGATCGCGTAGGGCTGGCCGACCGTGCGGTAGCCCGGCAACCACTCGCCCCACTGCCGCTCATTATCCGGAGCCAACAGTTCGGTGGCGTCACCACTGGCCGGCGCCACGAGCGCAAGCTCCCGATCCACGAGCCCCGCGAGCACCACCGGCCCCGAAGCAAAGGCCACGGTCTCGGGCTCATCGGGAATGGGAATCGTCCTGAGCTCCGTCGGAATCGTCAGTTCAATCCTCACCTCGCCACCCTCGAGCGCCAGGTCGATGAATCCGGCATCCGCAAGCCGCTCCTCATCCCCGAACCGAACATGGGTCTGCCCGGCAGACCACGACGGGATCCTCACCTGCAGAGTCAGGGCCGCACCAGAAGACACGGTGATGACCACCCCGCGCGACTCGGGGCGGTGACGGCTGCCCGCGGCGGACGCGTTCGCATCCGGTCCCGCGCGCAGCACGGTGTCGCGCAACTCGGTGACGATCTGCACCGGCTCCCCCGCAATAGTCGTCCCATACCGAGACGGGATGTGCTGGCCCACGACGATCGTGTCATCACCCGTCTCGTAATAGACGAGTGACGAGTGCCGCGTGTGAGCCTGAACGAGGGAGCCGTGGCAGCACCAGAAGTCGTCGGTGGGAGTTCCCCAGTTCTTGTGCGCGCCACCCTCGAGAGGCAGAAAGTAGGCGACCATTCCCGTGCTCGCGTTCTGCTGAGCAAGGATGCCGTTGTAGAGGTTGAGCTCGATGTAGTCCAGGTAGTCCACGTCGCCAGTCCACCGGAAGAGCTGATCCGCGAGACGGATCATGTTGTAGACGGAGCAATGCTCCTGCGTCTTCTCACCACGACGAGCCGCGAACTCGAAGGGTGGCGTCCAGATCTCGCCGGATGTCTGACCTCCCGTGCAGAACGTCCCGCGCTCCGTGACGGCGAGCGCCCAGTACCGCTCGACGACTTCTCGCCAACGCGCCTCGCCCGTCACCTCGAACGCACGAGCAGCACCGAGTGCCTCGGGGATCGTGGTGTTGGCATGCATGTTCGTGAGCACATCAACACCCTCGAGCAGCGGGTCGAACAGGCGGCCGCGCCAATACCAATCGAGAAGGCCTCGGTAGATGTCCTTGCCGGTGATCTCGAGGAGGTCCGCCCACACCTCGAGCATCCCGCCCGTCTCGACCTCAAGAATCTCGTCAAACTGTTCGCGAGAGAACTGCGATGACCACCGGTCCATCCACTCCGCCGCAGCCTCGGCGATGCTGAGTGCGCGCTCGTTGCCGAGGTCGCGGTATACGTCGATAAGACCCATAAAGGTCTTATGCATTGCGTATTGCGGTGCCCAAATTGGACGACCGGATGCGAGCCGCTCGAGGAACGTCGGAGGAATCGCGAACACCCATTCGCCGCCATTCTCGATCTGACACTGCTCGAGACCGTCGAGCACTTCGTTCAGGCGAGCAGCGAGGAGGGCGTCGCCGGTTGTCGCAATTTCACGAGCGGCCGCCGACATCCAGTGCCCGAGAAAATGCCCGCGCAGCTGAGCACCTGGCGTCTCCCAGCCCCAGTGTCGATCGCTTCCGTCTTCGGGTCCCGGGCCCTCAGCGACGCGTAAATGCCAGGATTGATCGCCGATTCCGGCCTCGATCAGAAAATTTTGCAACAGGTTGGGCACGGTGAGAGACACGAGGTATCGCCGGTTGAGCTCACGGCGCCGATCGAACAGGCCCTTCGTGAGAGTGACGCTTCCCAACGGTGCCGAACGGACTTCTGGCTCGAACGTAATCAACTCTGAGTACTCCTTGATGAGGCCTGTTCACGAGCTGTCGCGCATCGTTGGGCTTGAGAAAAGTTTAAGAGGCCAAGAGGAGAGCGTCAAACGAATTTCACAAATTCATCTGATCTTTGATTAGAGTGAGGCGCACGCGGGCAATCGTGTTGCGGTTGCCATCGGTCCAATCCAGGAGACTCCATCGTGCCCATCATCACCGCCGTAACGTCACACGACGTGCGCTTTCCCACCTCGCTGAGCGCCGACGGCTCCGACGCGATGAACAAAGACGGCGACTACTCCGCCGCCTACGTCGTCGTGCACACCGACGACCCCGCGGTGAAGGGCTACGGGTTCACCTTCACGATCGGCCGCGGCAACGACCTGTGCGTCGAGGCGGCGCGCCAGCGAGGGCTCCCGCTCGTGGGACGGGATGTCGAGTCGACCGTCAGCGATCTCGGTGGCCTCTACCGCGAACTCGCCTCCGACTCACAACTGCGCTGGCTCGGACCCGAGAAGGGGGTTGTGCACCTCGCGATGGCCGCGGTCATGAACGCGATGTGGGACCTCGCGGCTCGGGTGGCGGGCAAGCCACTCTGGCGCCTTCTTGTCGACATGACCCCAGAACAACTCGTGGATGCCGCCGACCTGCGCTATCTCTCCGACGCCCTCACTCGCGACGAAGCCATAGGCATCCTCACCGAAATGGCGCCATCACGCGAGAGCCGCATCGCGGAACTCGAGGCGCGAGGCGGCTACCCCTGCTATACGACGAGCGCGGGATGGCTCGGCTACAGCGACGACAAACTGCGGCGCCTGCTGCAGGAGGCAGTGGATGAGGGTTACCGCCACGTCAAGCTGAAGGTTGGCGCGGACGTCGAAGACGACATCCGTCGCTTGCGCATTGCGCGCGAGGTGATCGGCTGGGACGCCAACCTCATGATCGATGCCAATCAGGTGTGGGACGTTCCCGAGGCCATCGAATGGATCGGCAAACTCGCCGAGTTCAAGCCCATGTGGATCGAGGAGCCCACGAGCCCCGATGACGTTCTCGGCCATGCCGCCATCCGCGCGGCCGTCGCGCCCATCGGAGTCGCGACGGGCGAGCACGGGATGAATCGGGTGCTGTTCAAGCAAATGTTCCAGGCCGAGGCGATCGACTTCTGCCAGCTCGATTCCGCACGCCTCGCGAGCATCAACGAGATTCTGTCTGTATACCTCATGGCGAAAAAGTTCGATGTTCCGGTGTGCCCGCACGCCGGCGGCGTCGGGCTGTGCGAGCTCGTGCAACACCTGTCGATCTTCGACTTCGTCTACGTGTCTGGCACTCTCGAGAATCGAGTGACCGAATTCGTCGATCATTTACACGAACACTTCGTCGATCCGTGTATCGTGCGCAATGGCTCGTATGTGCTGCCCTCGCAGCCCGGATACAGTGCCGAAATGTTTGAGGAATCGGTCGCCGAATACAGCTTCCCGGACGGGAGCTACTGGACCTCGGCATCGACCGCCTAGCTCGGAAGGCCCCATGACGATCATTGATGCTCACCAGCACGTGTGGGATCTCACCCAGCGCGAGGTCTACGACTGGCCCGACGAGGGTGTGCCCACGATCAACCGCACGATGACGCTCGCGGAGATCGGCCCAGCGATGCACCGGGCCGGTGTCGGCGCGACGGTTCTCGTGCAGGCCGCCGATCACGCGGCAGACACCGCTCACATGCTGGCGGTCGCCGATCAGCACCCCGAGGTCGTCGGTGTGGTGGGATGGGTGCCGCTCGACGAGCCCGCCCGTGCCGCCGAGCAACTCGAGTCGCTGCGGCAGCAGCCGATCCTCGTCGGCATCCGCGCCCTGATTCACACGATGTCCGATCCCGACTGGATCCTCCGCGCGGATGTCGGCGAATCACTCGGGATGCTCGAAGCGGCCGACTTGAGCTACGACTTCGTAACCTCCGACCCGACGGCACTCGCTCACGTTCCCACACTCGGGCAGCGGCATCCCGGGCTGCGCATTGTCATCGACCACCTCGGCAAGCCCCCGATCGGCGGAGATGCCGCGGCCAGGAAAGCGTGGCGCGACGCGATCACCGCTGCCGCCGAAAACCCGCTCGTTCACGCGAAGGTCTCCGGTCTCTACCCCGCGGTGGGAGCAATGGATGACTGGAGCGTCGACACGATCCGCCCCTTCGTGGATGACGCCCTCGACGTCTTCGGCCCGAGCCGTCTCCTCGCCGGAGGAGACTGGCCCGTCTCCGAACTCGCGGGTGGATACGAGCGCACCTGGTCCGCAATCATCACGATCGCCGACGAACTCGACCCCGGTGCGCGCGACGCGATCCTCGGCGGCACCGCGGCGCAGTTCTACCGCATCCCCGAAGAGCGGCTCGCGCGGGCATGCGGCTTCTAGGCAGGCGCCAGGCGCTCCACAATCGTCCGCGCTGGCCCCAACTCGTAGCGGCTGAGTGACGCCGTCGACATGAAGGCCATGTGCGGGGTAACGATCGCTTTCGGGTGATCCCGCAGGGGGTGGTCGAGCGATGGCGGTTCCGTTTCGAGCACGTCTGCGGCGTATCCGGAGAGTTGGCCGGAATCGAGCGCGCGCAGCACGGCAACGGAGTCTACGAGTTCGCCTCGCGACGCGTTGACGAGCAGTGCTCCAGGGCGCATACGAGCGATCCGCTCCTCCGAGAAGAGACCGCGGCTCTCGTCGTCAGCAGGCAAGTGCAACGAGACGACATCCGACTCCGCGACGAGCCGGTCGAGCGACACGAGCTCGACGCCAGGATCGGCCTCGGTGACAAACGGATCAGTGGCGAGGATGCGCGCAAACAGCGGTCTCGCGATCCTCGCGGTCTCGCGCGCGATCCGTCCGAATCCGACGAGCCCAAGCACGAGCTCGCCGATGGGGCGAGGCGTCACGTCGAG
>JGI20283J15916_100040_pt1 | contig 47742 bp, 51 predicted proteins | sample Plalitdecfosmids_FD_15916 | JGI IMG/M metagenome (IMG submission 15916) | reverse complement strand
GGACGGCGAGTGAAGGTTTAATGGCCCAGGGCCATGTCGTGGACAGCGGGTGTCGGGCGTCAGGATACTCGAAGAACCAGTCTTCGCACGAGCGCTGATGCGTCCGTTGGCACTCGATGATATGGGCACGCACGAGTCCGACACAGCGATGGACGAGCTGACAGAACAGTTGCGACTGGAGGCACAGAAGCAGGTGCGTGAGGTTGGCAAGGTACGCGGGCTCGTACGCAAATTCAGCCGGATCGTCCGAAGTCGAGATGGGCGCGCTGGAGTGAGGTCTGCCGGCGTGATGAAGCGTATCGAGAAGGTCTCTCACGTTGACGATCAGATGCTGCAGTTCGCTGATGCTCAAATGCTTGACGAAAAGGTTAGCTTTGCGCGAAAGGAACAGCTCGTCGCGTGCAGCGAGGGTGGACAGTGGCAGTGTGTTGAAGCCGGCAGCGTGATCGATGTTCGACAATGACCTATTGTTGTCTCGTCAGCGTTCCTATTGTCCTATTGTCTTGAGATTCGACTTCAAAGTCGCGGCTAATAGCATACTTCTTCACTGCTTTGTCATGTGAAAGAGCCGCGCCGTCTCTCGCAGTTGATCTCTTCACTCCTTCCCTCAACCTGACACCCGTAGCACGCTTAGGCCTTCGACCAAGGTAACGATCAATGGCAACGTACGCCTCCCGTTCGATATCCCGGCAAAAAGTCCCACCGTCAGCCTTCTTCCTCTTCGCAACGTGCGGACGCTGCTTGACTCGCTTCCGGAATGAGTCGACCAACGATCGCAACCTCACTGCCAAGTAGAGCGACGATCTGGGCGACGACGACGACAATGACAACGATGATGTGGCAAGTGTGAGATGATGTGAACCGGATGCTTTGACTTCCGGAAAACCAAACGAATCCGAAGAGTTCGACATGAGGCAAGGTGGATCGACGTGTTCTAAAGGTAGGTGGTAGTCGGGCATGGGTGGTGAGATGTGATGCGAGGTATAGGGCAGTGCCATCGCTGCAAACTATGTTTCCTTCACAGATGACGGTGGTCAAGAGGAAATGACGGTAATGGATGGCATTTCTACAAGGCTGTGCACAGCTACAATCCCATACTCTCGTCGACGCCTCGCCCCCAAGCTGAGCACCTCAGGCGCGTCCCCACCGGTGAAGATGGTGGGCGGAGCAGTCGACAGCCTAGCGACCTGGCGCTAAATCACAGAGAGGCGGCTGGAAGGGGAATTGAGGCATGAAGTAGTATGCCTCGTGTGGCGAATGTGGCGCTCAAATGCATTGACGGACTGCTGCGGTCGTTGCCTCTTCGCATCAGCTGGTGTCGTGAAGCATGTTGAGGTGGGCGGAGCTGCAATATGCAGTGTGGCTTGCTGCGGCTGACGATACCCAGCCTCAGCAGCTGTGCATACACGCGAGAAAGTGATGCAGTCTTGTGACCTCGCCTGCGGAAAGGACTGCATCTGTCCAATCAATTGCCCGATGGCCAGCGGCTCGAGTACGATATAGCCGGACTCAGCCCTGCAAGACACCATGCTGCCACAACTCGCCAGGCACAGCGCAGGCGGCTGTGTTGCATGGACTATTGCCACAACTTCGATCGAGCCCAACGACAACACAACATTCGAAGAAAGCTGAATCATTCACACAGTCGCGGTGGCGATACATACCAACCAACCACTGCCCATTGGCCCCAATCCCAAATTCAAGACGCAACCATCGTGTATACATGCAATCGTAGACATGGACATTACCACTAACCCAAACCAACCCCCTAAGCACCAATCTCGCGGTTCATATCCTTCTCGCCACCATAGCCCTCGGCCTTCCTACTCTGCACCGCATCGGCCGAGTCCTGCTCTTGCTGCGACTGCGACTGCCTGCCAGCGCCCTCCTGCGCCGCGCTCCCCGAGCTCGTCGAAGTGAAACCGCCAACGCCCGACTCTGAGAGCGCCTGGCCGTACCTGATGTTCTCGGCCGTCTTCTCGCCCCTCTCGGCCTTTTGCTGCGCGGCGGCTTCGGGTTGCACGTCGACGGCGGTTTCGGCCTGGCCCATCTGGCCGCCGGACTTCTTGTGGGGGATTGTGTCGGTGTGTTCGCTCTCGTATCTAGGGGAGGGGATGGAGTTTCAGCCTTTTGTTCAAGTAGTTATGTGTCTGGGTCTCCGGGGATATACGTACTGAGTCTGCTCGCCGCCAATTTCGGTTTCCATTAGGTTGGACGTCATCTTGTTGTCGCTTTGGTAGAGGCTGTGGTGTGGGAGCTTGAGTTTGTGCGGATCAAGTCTTGTGGAAGTCTAGGGCTGGAAAGTGGTTTTGAGTGGTTGTACTTGTTGAGAAAGTAGTACGAATGTATAGAGGTGAGAGCTATCGAAACAGCTTCTCAATCAATGCGCCTTGTTGATTCTGCATCTTCAAGGGCAAGCTCCAGCGGGGAGGTACATACGTCAGAATGCGATTCATCACACGGCAGGATCTCAACACCATCCAGCCCTTGACACATCTGCAGAATGCCGTCTCAACAGCATCTCGTCGGATTATTGCCAGTTAAATTACCTCCGTATTTCCCGCCCAGGAAGTCCAGCTGATCGTTCGTTGCGAAAGCCATCAACCACTCTCGACATTCTAAGCATGCATACATAGGTACATACGTTGCGATGACGTTTGATCTGTGGCCTCAAGAATCTCCGAATCGAGGTAATCATTTTCGAGAGGTAAGAACAAACCAAAGTACATCACCATTGACATGTACATGTAACACAAGCACGAGACTTTCAATCTAGAATGTTTTCGGAGTTGCCTACTAACAAGAGGCAAAAGCTTCATACCTACAGTTTCCCAGCCGAAACGCCTCGCTAAACTCACAACACGATCGCACAGGCTCTGGATAAGCTACTGTGTAGCTAGCCATACATCTAGTCGTCGAAGTCCAAGTCCATGTCCATGAGATGCCTTTGGAATGAATGAGTCAGTCAATGTCGATAGTGAGAGCGACAAGCTGCCGAACTTACCCTTCGTACAACCGCATGAACTTCGCCACGAAGGCTTCAAGGTGGAAGATGACTTTCTATTCGCGTGTCAGTGATTGTGCAGATTCATTCCAAGGATGGCAGACGTACGCTTCCGTTCCGGATTCTGTGTTCGTAGAATGCACTCCACTTGACGATGTCTGACTTCAGACTGTCGTCGATCTTTGGCATGAGCTTGAATGTGAGGGTCTGAGATTGCAGATTAGCCAGATTGTCTTCCAGGGTGCGACAGAGCCCAAAGACATACCTTCAGGATTGTTGTCGCAGGGATGCAGTGTGTGAGCAAGTCGTAGAGCTTAGCTCGCACTTGAAGAATTCTTGCGGGCGACCGCTCGTCGATCATGTCCTTTGCAATGACCTCGATCAAGGCCTCCCAGTCCGGCGGTGGTATGGGGGTCTTTTCCGTGATTTGGTCGCTGGAAACAACAGTCAGCATCGTGATGAACTTTTGGACTCGCCGGGTGTCCTCACTTTTGTGCATGCACCGCCTCGTACATCAACAGTGCCCTTCTCAGGTTTCTTCCGCACTCCTTGGCTACCCTCTCTTCCAACCCAGAGCCGCCTTTCAGGCCCTCTTTCTCTCCCACACCTTTCAACACGCCCGTGATCTCTTGTACGCTCGGCGCCGCAACTCTTACCAGCAAACATCTACTCCTGATCGGAGCAATGATGTTACTTGTGCTGTTGGCGAGCAGGATGAGGCGCAAGTTCGGACTGTACTTTTCCATGGTGCGACGGAGAGCGGCTTGCGCATCGCGTGTGAGGTGATCGGCTTCGTTGATCACGACGACCTTGAAGCGCTGCTTGGCGGCAAGATCGACCTGTTGTGTTTGGGCGACTTCTTTGAGGAGGTCCTGGATGACGACACGGTCGTAGTTGCCGACATCTGAGGGTGTGATTTCGAGGTGGTAGTTGGAGGATACGAGGGTGAATTCGAGCTTGCGGTTGCTGGAGAGAAATGTAGTGTCAGCTGCTGATAATCAACAGGATATCTCGCCCGTGTGGTCGTGTGCTGTTCTCCCATCTGCGGTGCGCCTCCATCCTCAAACCCACTCACCTCGTTGTCTGGAACACTCTCGCATCGATCTTGATCTTTTCCACGCCCGGTCCGAAGAGTGCCTTCAATGTTGCCGATATTCTCGTCTTCTTGCCTGCACCGGAAGGTCCATAGATGAGCAGATGTGGGAAGTCGCCGCTGGCCGCCTATTTGAACATATTTGTTAGCACTGTAAATCTACGAGGCAGTCGGGGCGTATTTGCCGGGTCTTACCAGTGCTTTCAGGCGATCCGACAGTTCAGGGTGGTATGAGAGTGCATCCAGAGAGCGCGGACGATGTTTGTCTACTAAGAGAGCCATGATTGTGTATGTTGTGGTCGTGGTGTTGTTTCTACCTAAAGTGCAATCGGTGTCAAGTCGAGTGTCGCGTGGGAGACGCGTTTTCGGCTTTCACGCGAGGCACTTCCGCCCGGATTCAAACCACTGCAAGCGTTTGCAGATGGCACATTACCAGGACTTCATCACATGCATGATAGCTGACATACAGACCGTACGATATTCAACAGTCTGGCCAAGTCAGTGCCATTGAGCTCGTGCCCTCCACTCCAACAAGAGGAACATCTTCATTCTTCCAGGAGAAACACCGAATGCAAGTTGCCAGCAGCGACATGCTGCTATCGAAGTAATATCCAGCAAATCAACTTCAACAATCGCTTTACCTCAAGCGAGAGACCATGTCACGATAGCTCCCATGTTACACCAACACAGGACCTTTACCTGCACTTCTACCTCCTACTCTCGAGAAAGTTCAGGTACGCGATGCTGTCAACAGACTCCTCTAACATGGATCACCTACGCATCGGACAGTCAGGCCGCGTTATCGAGCTAATACCACCCGGCCTAACGAGAGAAGAATCACTGCATTTCTTCGAGAGCCTAAACCGTCGATGTCAACGCTTCACCGTCTTACGTACTCCTGTGTAGCACCTACTATCTCAGCCTTCCGCCTGAGAAACCCACGGCAATACCGCCGAGCCATTCTACATAGGAGCAACGTCCTTATACGACGTCCGTACGTCTTCAACAGTGCTATCTAATTGCTCCGCGTGAATCGTTGCCCATCTCACCGAGGAGAAGGCCGCATGCATGCTCGAGTAGTTCAGTGGGTCTTCGAATCTTACGTGGTGATACCAAATCGCTCCGCACATATTCTTACTCACCTTACCACCGAGAGAGCTATACGCATCTCTCAGCATCTCGACGGGGACCTATATCTCATAAGGTAATGCCTTCATCTCTGGTCTGCGTCCTGCTCTCCGATACTATCGAGATATCTCTTTTTAGAAGGCTGTATCTCACTGGGTCTTATTGCCTCTTATGGTAATACCTAACTCTTCCGCCTGCAATCAAGTCCATGTTGCCGTAGGGAGACACCTTCTTGGAAAGCTACCCCTCTCCGGAAACGTACTTTTTGTACGGTAATACCTAATGCCTCCGCCTACGACTAGTTCCATGTCACCACGGAGAGTCACCTTTCGATATCGGTACATCTCAAAGGCAAGTCGAATCCTGTGTGTTGATACCTGATGCTTTCGCCTATAATGCGGACGGCTACATCATTGAGAGATAGCGTCTGAAGTAGGTGTATCTCACTGGCACCCCTCAGCACATGAGGTAATACCTAATGCATTCTCCTACGACCTAGGCAGCTATACCAGTGAGAAACAGCTTTTGGATGGAGGGCATTTCACTGGCAACCGTCACTCTCAGTGGTAATACCTAATGCATCCGCATACGATCCAAGCAGCTTCGCCATTGAGAGACAGCGTTCGGATTGTAGCTATCTCACTGGCACCTATTGCCTCATGAGGTAATACCTAAGACTTTCGCCTACAATCAGGACAGCTATGCCGCTGAGAAACAGCTTTCCAATTGTGGCTATCTCACTGGTACACATCGTTCATTGCGGTGGTACCTAAGTATTTCGCATGCGGTTTAGACAGCAGTGCCAGTGAGAGACAGTCTTCGAGAAGTGGGTATTTCACTGGTGCATGTTCCTCATTGCGGTAATACCTAAGACTTTCGCGTGCAATATAGACAGCAGTGCCAGTGAGAGACAGCCTTCGAGAAGTGGGTATCTCACTGGCAACCATTGTGCATTGCGGTAGTACCTAAGACTCCCGCCTATAATCGAGCCCATATCACCGGCGAGAGAGCACATAATGATTAGGGGAATTGGGAAGACATTGGAAATCACAAGGAAGAATTATGACGGGTAAAACTTGGTATCATGGTATGTATTCATTCATGCAGGCGGCGGAATCCCTCATCGCAGGCCTCTCCCTCTCTCTCCACCACACTCTATCTACCTCAATTACCCTCGAACTCCACCATGCAGGCGACCGTGCCAGTCCGATTGTTTCCATGATGAACGCTGTCTAAGCCGCTCGACAACAGGTACTGCAATCGGACTGTGAAGTACCCAGCGAATTTTCACGGCTGGTGCTGTCTAAGCCACCGGCGACCGCTACTCACTCAAGCTTCGAGTACCCCGATCACCTGCATGTCTACCAGAGCGAAGAAGAGGCACAGCGGTCGTTTCCAACGCCGAGGGCTAGGCCACTGCGGACGCGTACTCCAGACAGGCCGTGCCTGGTTCAACGCCTGGTTCAACACCGCCAACTCCCTCCTCGACCCCAACCCCGACCTTTACTCGTCTTCGTCTTCGTCTTCGTACTCGTCCTCACGGACGGCAGAAGACAGAGGACCCCGTGCGTAGTGGGCGGGCAGGGAGGTCGGCGAGATGGTGGGGGTGGTGGGAGGGGCGGGGGCGGTTGGGGCTCCGGGGACGAGAGGAGCGGTCCACTTGGCGCCAGCCTGCGCACCGGACGGAACGTGGGTGGCCGACGAGGATGCGTTGTAGTTGGGCCCTGTTGGCGGGCTCGGAACGGCAACGCCCTCGTGGACGGCGAGGGCGAGCTTGAGCTCGTCGACCTTCTCTTGGAGGAGGGCGCATTCCTTCTCGACATGGTTGTAGTTGCGACTGTGGTGGTCGCGGCAGCCTTCGGCCTGCTCGAGCTCGTCGGTCAGCTCGTTGATCTCGGCGAAGAAGGCGAAGAAAACGGAGCCGAGGGACTCGATGTCCCAGTCGTTCTCTAGGAGATGGAGGCACATCAATGCGAACAAGACTGCGCAGAAGAGGTAAATCATGGCGGCGGTGGTGCGCGCGGTATGCGGCGGCGGCGATGGTGGTGCTCGGTGGTGGTGGTGTGTGTGTTTGTGTGTGTGTGTGATGGTACCACCTTCTTTATGCGTGCGCGGTGTTGATGTGCCGGCGGCAAAAAAAAAAACGTGGTGGTGGTGGTGGGAGGAAGAAAGGTGGGAGAGAGAGCGGTGCAAATGAAGGCAGAATAGCTAGGCAGCAGCGGGGTTGTGCGCGCAGCAAACAACGAGTGACGACGACGGGAGGGGGGGCCCGTGGCGCAGGTGAGGTGTGGATGAGATTTGGAGTGAAGTGAGATGAGTTGGGAACTGCGTGCGAGCACACTGGTGGTACTGCTGTCCTTGGACAATGTTGAACTGCATTGATCTACCAGTGAGGAGGTTTTCTGAGTGCTGCGTCTTTCGTGCTGTATGTTAATGGTCCTGCTATCCTTCAACCGGACTGGATTGCATCGACCCACCGGAGAGAAGGCTTCCTGAGTGATGCGTGCTGTACGAGCACACTGGTGGTACTGCTATCCTTCGACGATACTGGATCGTATTGATTTACCGGAGAGGGGGTTGTCTGAGTGAGGCGTCTCTCTTGCTGGGTGCTGGCGGTACTGCTATCCTTCAGCAATACCGAATTGCATTGGCCTGCTGGAGAAGAGGCTGTCTCAGTGCTGCGGCTTTCGTGTTTTGTGCTGGCGGTAATACTATCTTGCGACGATACTGATCGCGTTGACCTGTCGGAGAGGACTCTGCTTGAGTGCTGCGTGATGCAACTCCGTCGACGTCCGAGCACGCTTCCGATTTGGACCTGATCGTTCAATCCGGTTGTGGGCAAATACGTAGACAACGAGCACTTGAAATGGATCGATAGGCGGTGATATCAGCATCGGTTGCGTGGTATGTCAGTGTTAGTTCCGTATATATCTGCCTTGTGTATACAGCCTTGTATCGAAATGGCTAAATGTATTCTCAGGCGACGAAAGTTCTTTGTCATGCATCATGCACAATGCCACAGTTCTCCATCAACTCATATCGTTCGTTTATCGTCAGGTTCGTTTGATCGTTGTCTTACTCGCTTCGTCCGAGACTGCTATCTCACCTTCCGATCGCCCTCTGCGGCAAATGTGAGACCTTCAAGCAGTTCGGAAGCAAAGAAGTAGCAGAGGTACGTCGGGACTACAATCCAGGCGCCACTGCGAGTATCACGCCGTCAGCATTCAGTCTCAGCGCCATATATCTACCTCATATACTCACTTAGGGAGGGCGTAGACAAAGATGAAGTTGAACCAGTTGTTGTGCCAGAAAGTCGGAAATCCCATGAAAGCGTCGTTGTACACTACACCAGCACATGTCAGCATCAACGCCATCAACCAAACAAGCCTCCCACGACCTACTGTACAGCACCGTCTTCGCAAGTGTTACCATAAAGGTCGTATACCCGACCAGATTAGCAACAGCACCCCACATCCCCCCAACCCTTCGCCTCTCGCCCAAAGCACCCAACGAGCCCAACACACCCGGCCCTTTGCCCTCTTTCCGCCCATGCGTGACAACAATCCACATGTAGAAGAAGTAAGCTAACGTCTCGAAGACGTTGCCCAAGGCCTGTGCACCCGTCCATCCCAGGCCGCTGTAGTAGGACTCGGGGCTGTAAACGGGGTCTACGCGGCCGTAGAGTTCGTACGGAATCCAGAGAGGCCATGCGATCGCACCACCTGCGAAAGTGTGAGGTCGACCTAGGATGTAGATCGTATCCCAGATGACCAGAGGGAGACCGATGGAGAGCCAGGGGAGGGTAATCGCGGGTGGAGTGTGAGCCCATAGCTGCGCGTTGGGTGTCGTGGGCGTGGTTCGTGATGTTGAAGATGGTTGGCTCTTCATGGGTACTTGTTTCATGTTTGAGGTCAACGGAGAAGAGACTTGAGGTGATGGCGGTGTCATTTCAACTGAAGATGAGGTCGTGGATCCAGAAGCGCGAGTGATTCGCTTTGTAGGTGTTTCGGTAGGTATCGCCGGGAAGTCTTTTGGGTGATTCCTAGTACCGACCATCTTGAATTGTTTTCCTCTGTTGTGGATGTTGTGTAGAAGACGTGGCTGATGAGTACTATTGGTTGCCGTGGCGGTAATGTTCTGAAGGGCAAGAAGTGAGGTCGACTGCACAGCGGGGGCCAAAAAGCTTCCCCACGCCAAAAGGATTCCATTGTGATCGGCACGGACAAAGCGACATCCGAACGAAGTGTCAGCCTACTGAAAGCTTTGTTCCTACATAGGAATATGGCGATTGAACGATGAGGCAGTGTCAGATCTGACAAATGCCATGTGAGCTCGTGACTCGATCGACCATCCGTCCAAAATTAACTCCAACAACGACCAAGTCATTTCGGATTTCGAGACAACCCCAACCCTAACCCTATTCAAGGCATGTCTGGATCATTCAACTACAATCACATTCGATATGCTGGTCTCTGTAGGTTTATTCGAGATGCGAATAAACTGGTCGATATCAATTGATATGTTTCGCCTGGGTAGCTTCAGTTCACAATGTCAAAACCGATCGACAAACTGTAAAGTCCATCAATGTCCATAAATCATACGATCCAAAGCCCAGTTCATAATGCGAGGACATCAAGTCGGTCCAATCAAATACTAATACTTGGGGAAACCGATCGATTTAAAATCGGTAGTACATAGCAACACCATGAGGATAAGGGCATTGATGATCTGTGAAAGTATTGAAAACATGTTTTGACCAATGTGTACGAAAACGAGCAATGACGCAGCTTGAAGCTACTAGTGCACCTCGGAAGTGAATGTTGCCAAAACATAATCGTGTACATAGACTACACATACGGCTCTGAACAGATTACGGATCCGACGAAAGACATCTCTCGATACTTCCGAAACACCACACTCGTTCGATCTGCACATACAAACACACCCACGCACCATGGACCCCTCCCAAACAATAGCCCTAAACCGCCTCCTCACCCGCCTAGACCACACCCTACTCTCCGCCGACGCAGACCCCAAACTCCGCACCTCGCAATACGAGCGCAACCGCGTGGGCGTAAACGTCGAAAAGGCACGCACGCTGCTCCTCTCGCTCGAGAAGCAAAGCGCGAGCGTGCGCTCTCAACTATCGCAGAAACAACAGATCCAAGCCGACCTGCAGCAGAAGCGCGAGCTAGTGAAGCAGCTAAATGCGAAACTGGAAGAACTGAATCGGCTGGGCGAAGAGGAGGAGGAGGAAGACGATGTCGATAGCGACAGCGACGACGAAGGAGAGGAATCAAATGCTTCGACCACAACACAGCAACCTTCATACGCGCCCGCGAGACCAGACGCAGACAATGGCTTGGAAGCAAACGTCGACCCTCGAGAGACGCTGAGGACTGCGGTTTCGGATGCACAGCAACAAGCGAACCAGCGAGAGATGCGCTCGCGCAAACCTCTGTCCGCGGCAGACAACAAGAGCGCCGCTTCCACCACGGCGAGAGAGGAGCTGTTCGCGGGCCGCAAGCAGCACCCCGATCTCGAGACGACAGAGGCGCTGATGTCGCACAACCGCTCGGAGCAAGACGCCCTCACAAACGGACTACTGGGGCTGGCGCGCGCGCTGAAGGAGAGCACGATGAACTTTGGCGCGAGCCTGGAAGCGGAGAAGGACGTGATGAAGCGCGCCGAGAGCAGTCTAGAGAAGAGCAGTTTGGGGATGGAAGCTGCGGGCGCGAAGATGGGGACTCTACGGCGCATGAGCGAGGGCCAGGGTTGGTGGGGACGCATCAAGCTGTACGGGTGCATTTTCGCGCTCTGGGTCTTCTTGTTCCTCGTCGTCTTCCTGGGCCCGAAGCTAAGATTCTAGATTTTCTTGAGGGACATGATCCTGTTCCTCTCTTACGACCCCTGTACAATGATCATGACTACGCTCTTCCCGTCTTGCTTGTTGTCAACGGCAAAATCGCTGGTGATGATGTGACATGATAGCCAATGCTCCTCTTAATCGCCTCCCTTCCATTTTGTGAAACTCCCTGAACGCCGCCTTGCCTATGATATCGTTTCGCTTCCGACCAGGAATGTTCTACCTCAGGGCTCGAACTTGGGGTTGTACTTGGCCATTGCAGTCTGGAACGCCTCCCTCTTCGCCGCCAAATCGGCCAGAATCTCATTGCCCTTGTCCACGCTCTCCAGCTTAGCACGTGACTCGCTGGCGTCCTTGCCTGCAATGGTGTCGAGAACGAACTTGTTGGCGATCGCAGTACTGTTCTCAGGCTCCAGAGTCAAAGCCTGATCGAGCGCCGTCTCTGCTTCCTCAAGGCGGCCCATGTGGAGCTCGGAGACGGCCTGGGCGATGAGCGAGGTAGCAGACGCAGAGGAGGGAGCTTGCGCGAGCTCTTCGAAGACGTAGAAGGATTTCTGGTAGTTCTCGCCGCCCTGTAGTATCACCATGTCAGCATGTACCCATCCGTACAAGTCTCCGTCCGTTCCCTCCCAAAATCAAACATACCTGTCGGATGCCAACCCAGCTCTCCGCCAGATTCACAAGCAATGCGTCCTGCGCAAAGCTCCTCGCGCCCTTGGCCTCCTTGACCGCCAGATCAGTCCTGTTCTGGCTCAAGTGGATCTGCACAATCAGCGCAACGGCATCCAAGCTCCCCTGGTGCTTCGCCAGCAGCTGCAGCGCCTGCTCCTGCTTGCCCGCTCGCGCCAGGACAGTGCCGCACAGCAGCTGGACCGTCAGATTGTCTCCTTGTGCCTCGGCGAGTTTCTCTGCTTCGGCCACGGACGCATCGTCTTGTGTGCTGGCGAATGTTGCGTAGGCGCGGACGGCGGCGAGGTCGGGGCTGCTGGAGGCTTTGGAGGCGGAGACGGTGGAGAGGACTTCGGAGGCTTGGCCGAGTTCGATTTGGGCGCGGTGTTGCAGGATTTGGACGGCGAGGCGGTTGCTTTCTGAGAAGTCGGACGAGTCGTAGTCGGAGAGGACGAGTTGGTATTGGCCTTGGATGAAGGCTGTGTGGATGTTGACGAGCTCGCCGTCGGAGCTGAAGGGGTCCATTTTTTGTGAGGGCTTTGATTGTTTCTTTCGTGATCGTTGGATTGTTTGAAGCACGGCGTTCAATGTCCGGGTTTCGTATTTGATTTGACAGTAGGTAATGTTGTTGTATGTACAGCTGGTCGTAGGGTCTCTACTACGGTGGAGGCGGGCCGACTTCACCCCGTACTTTTGATGGAGTCAAACAGACAATGTCAACAGCACCAACATCTTTATGGCCCACGAAGGGTGTTGATACTGCCGCTTACTGCATCTCAACCTAGTGAGAGATTATTATCTGTTTACTGTCATCTCACTGGGATAGAGCGCGATTCTGACATTCGGAAGTCGCTTGTACTACCGTGCCATCAACAAAAAAGCTTATGTAATGACCATGCGTAGGGCGTGGCCCACAAGTACAGTACATGCACTATGTAAGCGATCAGGCAAATGAAGCATTTTTGAGCCTCTTCTTCTTCTTCCTTCTTCTGTCGCTTCTCCATTTGATCATTGCTCGCTTGCCGCGCCAAAGAGTTGACAGCGAGCGACAAAGCCGTGGTCATCCAGAGGAGTGTTGGCACGAAGAAGGGGAGTTGCCGTGGACAAGACGCCTCATGTAGGCAGCAGATGAACATAAGACACCCGCAATCGATGGTACGTGTTTTGGTGTGAGTTTTTTTGTGTGTGAATCGAACATCATTTCATCAGCTAACAATCATTACAAGCCGACACGCACACACAAATCTCTCGGCGACGACTTCCTACGATCCAATCGTGCATCGCACTGTATGTGTGCTCGGCTTCGCTAATCGGAAGGAGAGATCTCCAGTCAATGGTCGACCAAAGAGAGACGCCGTCTAAGGCTCTCCGACATCCTTCCTTCCGACGACAAAATCAAAGACGCTCGGAACAACCAATGGCTGGTCCACTTATGCAATCCAAAACCAGACCCTCTCAAGGAAATTCCTCGGCTTTTGCTCAGGCCAGACCTCAGCATCAAGAGCCGCCTTGCCAGTCCAGAGATCGGCCTCCGAGGCCTTGACGAACTTGGTCTTCTTGTAGAGCTTCCAGAACAGAAAGAGGCCGAGGTAGATGGGGATGACGACGTACCTGCAAGGGAGAAACGAGTTAGCTGATGGAACAAAGTGGATTGCGGGAGAATGCCGCGATATCTGGGAGTCAAACTTACGCAGTGACGAAGTCCTGGATCGACCAGTTGGACTCGCCGGTGATGGCGTCGTGGGTGAAGACTTTCCAGCCGTTGAACACGACGATGATGATGAAGAAGACCAGCGCAGCGTAGGCTGTGAAAGGCTGGAACTTGGAGTTGAAAGGTCGGTCTGCGCGCGTGACACCCTGGGCGTCGCAGGCTTTGCGGAAGCCGAGGAAGGCGATGAGGATGGAAATCCAGGTGAAGAGGGAGGTGATGGTTGTGAGCTGTGTATGGGTCAGTATTTGGTTGGAAAAGGACGGCGCTCAAGATGACAACTTACAGTCTGGAACCAGCCGAAGACGTTGTTGGCGCCTGACGAAACAGTCATGTAGGTGAGAAGTCCGACGGATGCTGTGACTAACACGCAGTAAACTGGAACACCAGCCTTGGTGCAAGTCAGGAAGACCTTGGGAGCCTGGCCGTTCTGAGCCAGCGCAAAGAGGTAACGGGAGCCAGTGTACAAGAACGCATTGCCGGAGGAAGCAGCCGATGTGAGGATGACTGCGTTGATGATGTGAGGAAGCACAGGAATACCAGCGCGAACGATTCCAATGACCCAAGGCGAACTAGCAGCGCCGGCACCTCCACTGAGCAGACGATCGTCATCGGCGGGTACTATCACACCGATGGCAAGGGATCCAAGCACGTAGAAGAACAGGATACGCCAGAAGACACGCTTCACAGCCTTGGGGATGTTCTTTCTGGGATTCTCCGCTTCACCTGCAGCAACCGCAACCATCTCGACACCACCGTAGGAGAAGGCAGCGTTGACGAGTGTGGCGAAGAGGCCAGCGAAACGTCCGGTGTTGCCAACGCCAACGTACGCCTTCATCGCGGCCCACGGCTCAGACCAGTAACGGAATCCAAGGCGGCCCTGATCCGGCGAACCGCCAAGATCGATGATAAAAGCAAGGAGGAGCAGGCCGACGATTGTGATGATCTTTACGGATGCGAAGATGAACTCGGCTTCACCATAAATGGAGACGGCGAAGATATTCAGACAGATGATGAGGGCGAGGATGATGGTGATCCAAGCGGCCTGGTTAATAGTATCATTCCAGAACCCGATGACGATGGCAGCGGCCGAGATCTCGGCGCAGAGGGTGAGAGAGTTGCTGATCCAGTTGTTCCATCCGACAGCGAATCCGAGGGCAGGGTCGACGTAACGAGCGCAGTATTGAGGGACGGCACCCGGGAGAGGAAGCCAGGTCGCCATCTCGCCCAAGCACTGCATCATGGCGTAGATGGCGATACCGGTAAGGGTGTAACCGAGGAGAACAGAGAGAGGACCAGAGCTCACGAAGGCCTTGCCGATACCGAGGAATAGACCTGTACCGATGGTTCCGCCGAGGGCACTGACGGGGTGTCAGCATTCGCATCTTCTAGGCCTCGACGCAATTGCAACTTACATGAATTGGATGTGACGAGACTTCAGACCTCGAGAAACGTAACCGTACTCTGCGGAGCTGTTAGCATGGCCACACGAGCAAACTTGCGAAGCCTGGACTTACTCTCGGCATCTTCGACACTGCCATAGAGGGCAGCCGCCTCGCCGACCGCGGTGACCGAGCCCTTGCGAACATCATGATCCTCGTACGTCGGCGATGATTGGCCGTCGATGGCGTACTGGTGTTTTTCCTCGTCAAAGGTCGCCATTGTGTGCGTGCGTGAACGATTGACGATTGATCGCAGTCGAAAAGAGACGCCTTTGTGTTCACCAAGTTTGTTTGGTGACTCGAGGTAGTCGACTGCGTGGAGTCACGAGGGGAACTGCCGCCGCACGTGAGAGGCCCAAGGAGAGGAAGAGTAAGTGATTGAGGTTGGATAGCTAACAGCAAACCCGCGCAACGCGCACCTCACGAGACTTTATGGATGTTCCCAGACCTCACTTCTCTCTGCACACGAGGCAGCGCAAGGCAGACTTCAACAAAGCGCCGCCTCGACCAACCTATGCTCGAGCGGCTGATACCATACCTTCGACCATACCATGCCGTGTTAGGTAGGTCCTTCACTGCCCTCAAGCCACCCGCATCTAGCCCTGCAGATACAAGACGTACAAGCCTTGGGGCCTGGGCCACGACCAAGGCCTGCGTAGGAGCCGGGGCGTGGATGGGCACAGATGACATGGGAACACGGGCGTGGCATATGGGCAAAGCCGAAAGGCTACTGGAAAGGCAAATCCGCCAGTCAGTAGTCTTCACACCACAATCGAAGAAGACGCAATGGCTTCAATCGTATGGGATACGCGATAAGCATGGCCCAAAAGCTTCTAGTACAGGGGAGAGACCGAAGGGCAAAGAGCGACGTCTACATCGGATGTCCCAGAGAACCCCACTGTTTTCCCCAACGCTAGCTGGGAGTCTGTGAAGGTTGCCGTCTCGCCTACCCCGAGTCGTCCGTCCCGCCCCTCACACTTTGATCTTTGGTCGTGTGCGCACGTACGCGATAGGTAGGCGATTCACGATTAGCCCAAGCGCACATCTGCCATCTGCCGGTGCTATGGCCGCGTGTTTCGAACTGGCACCAGAATAAAGGCGTCGGGGGAGACACAGCAGCAGCAAGCTCCCAATCCCGTTTGGTATTCCATCGCACAGCATCAGCAGTGTGGCAACGCGCGCGCCCAAAAAAAGCGCACGACAGGAGGCGAAGTCGTTCGGCCCAAGGTCTGGAAGAAGCAAGATTCCAGAACAGCTCAAAGGCCCGGCCCAGCCCAGCCTCTGCGAAGCATGCGCGGATCATTATTGCGATAAGAAAGACAAGAAGCAAAAGCGGAGACGGGGCTTGGTGGCGAGCTTGTTTTTGACGCTTGGCTTGCTTTGCTTGCTTGTCACCTGCAAGCCGAGCCCACCTGCAGTCGATTGCGATTACGCCTGGCCCGGAGAATCCTTCCATCACAAATACCATTGCGTGCTAATCCGATTGTCTCGCCGGTAGGCAGTCACTCATCGTCCGCAGGCTTGTCTGAGAGAGAGCAAAGAACGAGCTCTCTTAGGTTCGTTCTCTTGGTTCTCCTCGACGTTACATCTACGTTCTCGGTCGGCTCGCCTGGAAAAGCACAATGCCCATCACCTCGTGGCCTTCTCCATATCATCACGTGGATCTAAAATGGCCCCCCGGCGCTTGCTATAGAGTTGTCTGGGGAGTACCGTGGGCAGACCTCACGCTTGCGGAAACGATGTTTATCGAATCTGTCACCCCCCATCAATACTTGTCCATGCGCAACTCTAAAACAGAACCCTAAATTGAGTGTTGGGGATTTTAGGCGGTGGGCTACCTTAGTTATCAGGGTGCACCTCGGCTTCAGGCCCCGGTCAGATTGTCGACGATAGGTATACTCTTCAGGAAAATAATAACATTACCAACGCGCGGCGGCATACAGTACAGCTAGGGTGGGGTGCCGTGAGCTTTTCATTCTTTGCTCTTCCGGCTAGATGGTTTTTCTTGGTGGTGCTTCTACGTGAGTAACCCCCAGTACAACTACATACATTGTGTGCGCCAACCCACTCTCCCAGACGCCTTCGCTGAAAAAGCAACGCCTGTGTATTCCCTTCCCTTCCGATCTCGTACAAAAGATGACCTCACAAATGCGCCTTCGCATCAACCCATCTGTTGAATGCTCTTCATCACCCCCACCACCGCCGCCTGTAGTCCGTCGTCGTGTCCGCCCGTGCTCCCCTTCATAGCCTGAAGAGCCAACTCGCGCTCAGTCGCAGGAACGATCCTGTCCCGCAGACTCCTCTCATTCTTGGTCAAACTCTCAACATCATCCCTCAGCGCTTGCACATCCATTCGAAGCTCCTCGATGTCGCCTCCTGCAATGCCTTCAGCGGCCCCGATCGAGCTCGCCGAGCTCAAGACCAACGCGATGAGGATGAGGCTGCGCGCCTCGGATACTGTGCCCAGCGTAACCGCGCCGGCGCGAGGGTTACGGGGCGAGGGCTTTGCGTTGGTCAGAGACCTCTCTGCGCGCTGAAGCTGTGCAGGGAACGAGTTGAGGAAAGCCGAGATCTCGGCTGCGATCGCCGGGCCCACGGCGTTGAGCAGGTTGAGGCAGATGGGCAGGAAGCCTTCCGACCAGATGCTGAACATGCGCACGGGCTCGTCGAAGGGACCCTTGCCTCCGTCCTTGCGGTAGTAGTTGCTCAGGTTCGCGGAGCTGAGCTGTGAGAGGACGCCATCGGTGGCCATGAGCTCGGCGACCTGGGGCACAGATGAGAGGGAGACCAGGAAGTTGACGGCGATGCTTCCGTACACGGGATCTTGTTCCGTGCGTTCGGCTAGCTGATCGGCCCAGGAGAACAGGCTGAGTCCGCCGCGTACCAGACTGGAGCCAGCGATCATTTCGGCGATCTGGGCATGAATTTGGTTCACGCCTCGGACGGACAGTATCGCACGCAGCAAAGCAGAGAGAAGCAGGAAGTCGCCCGCCTGAGCCAGTTCCATGTTTGTGTGGAGGTTGCCGCAGAGAGCGCGGAAACCTGGAGCTATCGTGCGGCCGACCATTTCGATGAGTATGCCACCGGTGGAGGGGCTGATGAGCGCCATGTTGCCCATGCCAGCAGCCAGCGGCTTCGGATCCAGATATGCGTGAGGCTGCAGAGCAAGATACAGAATCTGTAAGAGGGTAGTGTAGTACTTTAGATCTTGTGGTGTGCTTGCGATATCGTAGTCCACCGGGCTGGTTTTCACGAGATGCCAAGCTAGGGGCAACAAGTCTCTGACCTGTTCAATCCCAGACTTCATCCCCACTAGGCGGGATGTCAGGACGAATGCGAGATCGGCTCTTGTCTGCAAAAGCTCTGCTGCGTATGGCATATCCAGGTTTGTGTTGGTGTTCGCCTCGAGTGCACTATGGACCGTGCCTGCAAGTACTTGCTGGAGTGCTGGATCTGTGTCGACACATTCGGCAAGTGTGGTAGCCAATGTCTTCCAAGAGTTCAGCAGGCGGGTCTGCGACTCGACGAGACTCAGATTGATGTTAGCACGGCAGAACTCTTCACCAAATCCTTGCTTGCCGTGCCAATGCGCATCATATGCCAACATCTTTTTAGCCAATTTCACATCGTAGAAGAAATCGTCGCCCAAAGACGCAGGGTTGGCCCGTGTTCGTCTAAAGTCTGCCGGCGCGCAAGGCATGTTCTTGGGTAGATTCTTGGCGAAGTTTGAGTGCAGTGAGTTGTTGTAGCCATCGACCTTTACTGCCTGCTCAGTGAAGAAGTTCAAGTTTGGTACAATGGACTTGAGTTGGGATTTGTCACCGATCTCCAAGCTTGCGTGCATGTTGACAGCAAGGACGTCGCATATAAGACCGGCCATCTGGATCTCAGGGATGGCGTTCTTGGCCTCAGTGATGTTGCCAGATCTCGACATCGGCTTGAGATTGTTGAGCCAAGCAAGCGCATTCTTCAGGAAGTCGGTCTTGGTGCGCACCTCATTGGTGGCCCAGATCCAGACCTGTTGCGCCTTCGCCACGAAGTGCAGCATTGCGATGGCACGCGCAGGTTTCATGTTGCGTATGTCGGCGAGCTGGTCGAGTGCGTGGCCTAGAAGTGTTGCCCTAGTCTCCGCCTTGTCACCAGATTTGTACTTCTCTTTGGGCAGCGAACCTGTCAGCAGATACATAGTGAAGTATTGCTGGTTGCTCTCCAAGATCGCTGTGAGGAATCGCCAGATGGTACACTCGGTGTTCAGATCTTTGAGTGGTAGATCAAGTTGCGAGAGCAGGTCCAGGAAGCTTTTCGACTCTTCCCGATTGAGTTGTCCGAGGATGGAAGGAAGCTCAGTGTTGTCTGCTGCTGCGGGCGTGAGAAGTTCAGCGAGTAATTCAGCTATCGGTTGCTTGTAGCTTTGGCGAGCAGCAAATAGAGTCGTCAGCAAGGGCGTCAGCTTGATGAGCTGTGCTGGAAGTGAGCCAGCGGTCTCGCTTCGAAGTTTCAAGGTTCGGATCACGGTCGTGAGATACTTGCAGACGGAAATTGTCTGGTTCTCAATCATGCCCTGCTGGGCAGGAACGAAAGGAGAATCGTTGACTTCGATGCCCTGAGCCAAGACTGTTGACAGCGGTGCCAGAACAAAGTCCGAGACTGTCTGGGTCGTTGCGGCAACCGACAGCACGTCGGTCAGCTTCTTATCGCCGTTGGCATCTGGATCGATGCCATAAGATGATGTGAGTAGTCCATTGAAGGCAGTGCACAACCGCGTGACAACAATCGCCTTCTCCTCGAGGATGCCGAAGCCCCATTCGTTCAAATTGAGTAGAACATCTTGCGCAATTCGCGTGTAGGCAGCAAGCACGAGCGAGATGGTTCGTTCTGGGGTCTGCTCTGGAGTCTCCATTGGCGAGTCGAAACGCCTTCTTGGCTGAAGAGCATCTGGTTTGGGTTTGCGCTTGACTACGCCGTAGGTGGCATCATCGAGTATCGACTCGTACAATCTAATGCAGGAGTTCAAGAAGCCATACTGGCCGACCCTGACTTCCACGCCAGACACAACAGCAACCAGGGCACTGACTCCCGCGTTGATGCCTAGCAAGCTACTCCTGGAAAGCCATGACCAAGTGCGCTCGGGGGTGTAAGCAACCAGTGCGTCGAAGAAATCAACGCAAGCAATCAGCAACTGCAGCGATCCCTCGTGAACGGTTTGGTCGATGAACGCAAGCAATTCGAGTTCCATGATCTCGGCCAAGATGGTCACGATGTCCAGATCTTCTCTCAGGGAGAAACCGAATCGTCCGAGGATATGGTCGCTTTCCTCTCGGTCCTTGGCGCCTCTGACCAGTACAACAATAAGGGCCACGATCTCGGAAGCGGTGTGCCTGTCGAGGCCCTGTGCTGATGGCGGGGTGACCAGTTCAGAGTTCGGCAGAAGAGTCGACAACAGGACCCCAAGATATGCGAGTCCGGAATGGCAATGGTCCAGTTTCAGGACAAAGGGTCGATTATCGCTAATGATAACCCCTGGGGTGCCCTGAGGGATTGTCGATACGATATTCGAAGGCCCTCCGTCCGCAAGCACCAAAGCCCTGGAATCTTCCTGGCTTTGAAAGTAATTGAGAGATGGCCTCGAGTCGAGTATCGAGAAATCCTCCGTGAGATGCATGCGGTTCGTTCCCTCATCCTCGTGATCTAGGGCATACGAGCGGAAATGCTCCGGAACCTGGACGGTAAAACTCCTCAGGTCTTCCATCAAGTCAACAACCACCGAAACATCATCCATTCGTACAGTTGCGAGCGACGTCATGATCCTGAGAAGCGGTGAAATCTCATATGGGTAGCGCGCGGTGGCCATGTCTAGAATGTAGGGCCTAAATCGATCATAGTCAGACAGTGCACGCTCGTAGAGGGGACCTGACGCATCGCTAAAGCTTCGTGTTGGCATTTCGGGCTTGAACAACGCCAGCAGTGCCTCGAGCACTTCTTCGCCGTATTGGACAAGCGGTAAACTCAATTGCACGAGCTCAAACAAGACAGTGCGGCCGACAAGCGCGGTCGAGACGTCTATGTCTGATGAGAATGCGGACGCTATACTGTTGCTGAGATTCGCGATGACAGTGTAGACTTGCAGATACCCCGTTGCAACGGTTGCGAAAAACTCCGGAGGGTCTTCTCGTTGCTCTCCAAGTTCAAATGCTTGAAGGGCCTCCCATGTCTTCTCCATCGCGGTTGGGGCTCTGCTGGGTGCGCGCATCGACGAAGGGCGCCTGGCAGATTCGCGGTCGCTGCTTTCTTCATCGTGCTGAGCCTGAGCCTGGTCGACCTGGGCGTGGTCGCGAATGATCATTGTGATTATGCTCCAGGCCCAGATGGCAGGACCTGCGACCTTGTTGCCAGCATCTGCGGCTTGGAAGAGTATCAGGTTGATTTCCTTCACACAGGGATCATCAGTGATGTAATGGGCGGGGCCGAGATCTGGGTAGTTTGGCGCATCCGCGTTCTGTGCAGCTTCCCTCCTGCGCGCGATGTTCTCCATGGTCTCCGGGAGCTTGAGCACAGCAGCCGCGGTTATGGATACCAGGCATTGTAGGATTGGTATATACACAATCTGCGCAGCGCTCATTGGAGAGAGGTCAGAAAAGAATCCGGTAGATCCCATTAGCTTGAACCAATCGCGTGCGTCTGCTGGCGAGACAGGAGTGCCTGGAGTGAAAGCTAGAACCAAGGCCACTCGCATTACATTGACCAGATCCTGGATAACGGCATCGTAATACGCGGCTGCCAGCTCAGGTCGGTCTTTGAGCGCGGTGGGCCACTGTGCGGATCCTTCCAGAGTTTTGGCCAGTGCGGTAGCAGCCTGAATGCAAGGCGACAGAATGCCAGTTTCTAGTTTGCCGACAATGTCCTGATGAATAAGTCTAGCCTGAAACATGATCCATGTTGTTTGTGTGCTTGTTTTAGAAGACGTCGGTGTGGCCGGGAGGTCATTTTCGCTGATGCCAGCCGCAAGCGAGATCAGGAGCGCACTGCATGCGCTGGCCGCACTCCTCTCTTCCAGGCAGACTTTCAACAGTCTTTGCCGCCGTAGCTCTGTATCTTCAAAATCCACACCTGACTTTTCCTCGATAGCCCCTGCGGCCGCCTGGCTTTTGCCAAAGTATGATTGAGTGAGATCCTGACTGTTGCTCCCACTTTGCACTCTGCCCAGTAGCACATCTGCTGGCCTCTGACGCAATTCGACAATCGCGCATCTCAGCGCCGAGACCTCGTCAATCCCAAGGTCCTTGGACAACCACAGGGCATCGTCCTTCAATTGCTTCAGGTTGCAAATCTCGTTGAGCGACTCCGGCGCATGGATTGGAGCAATCATATTATTATATGCATGTCTCGTCGCATTCCCTGCTCGGGGAAAGGGCTCGAATGGCCTAGCAAGCCTGATGCGAGTCTCATTGTCGGAGATGAAGCTCTCGAGAGTGGTGTTCGAAAGTGCGCTCTCCAAATTGCTGAAAGCCGCGTATGCAGAGGTCCAGGGCACCAGAGGCTCTGCACCGGACAGGCACTTGTCCAAGTCGGGGAAATATTTTGCTTCTGTTGTCACTGCCATGATCGTTCGTCGTCTAAAAGTTTCGTGATGTTGTTTTGAAGATGCGCGGTCGGATCGAGGAGTCGGCGGTGTGAATATCGGATAGTTAGTTCATCTGGATCGCATAGTCCGAGGGAATTTCCTGGAACATTGCGCCCGGCAGAAATGTGTTGCTAAGTAAGTGGTAAGGTAGCGTTCGCAAGCTTTAGCTGGATCGCGTACTGCACCGGTTTCAATGTTAACGCGCGAGCAAACAAGTCCGAGCTTCTTTCGGCCCGTGCCTGGCCAATGCCTCGCGACTTCACATGAGCACGCCGACGGATGAGGTAGTGGTAGATAGCAGCAGGATACCGAGCAACTACTCAGTCACCCAACACACAACTCACACAATGACTGTCACCGAAACCCTCAAGGATGCCGTGGGCCTCCGCGGTCCCAACACACGTACGTGCGACTCCTCGCTAGCGACTCTCAGGAAAGCCTGCGCGGGCCATGTGAGGTAGTACTGTATAAAGACGAGAGCGCTGACGAGTCGGCAGCCGCCACAAGGAAGGAGATGTCCGACGCAAAACTCCCTCTGCAATACCGCGACTCATGCGCTCACCTCCTCATTCCTCTGAACAAATGCCGCCCCGCAGAATGGTACCTGCCCTGGAAGTGCCAGGTACGATCACCCGCGATTTGTCGCATTCACGGAGCTTGAAAGCTTGCTTGTTCAGCCCAGAAGCTGACCATGTGCAGGACGAGAGACACTCGTACGAGAAGTGCCAGTACGAAGAGTTCAAGCTGAGAGTGAAGAAGATGGAGGAGCTGAAGGCACAGAACCCGGGCCACAGGAGCAATTAGACGGACACCGCTTGCCGGAATGAAAATGGGAAAAACAGAAATGAAGCCGGACACAAGAGATATCACAATGTGTTTGCTGTACATATTACAGGAAGAGCCACTTTCGGCCGGAGTAGGAATGATCACACCATGCTTTTGCTAATCGCTACTTTCAACCTTATGGATATTAGTACATTTTGTACCGGATCATCAAATGCTGACCTTTTAGTAGAGCTTGTCTCCAAGAAAACCATCAGCCGCATTATCTCTACGGTCTGCACAGGTCCTAATAGCAGATTCCTCGCCCTTGGGCTTCGGCCTTCAACCCTTGAACATTTGAGAGACCTCGGAACCTTCCTATCCTCGATTCTTTCCCATTCTCTAATCACTCACGTATTCGGAGTCGGCCTTTTTGGCCAATGGAGCCTCATCTCCTTGGTCGTCGTGCTTGCGCTTGTTGGTGGGAGTTGTGCTGACGAGCTTATCGTTGTTGAGATCAAGGAGTTCTTCACCAATGCCGGTCGCAAGCTGTGTCTGGCCCGCCTGTGTCACATCCGGCGCAAAACTGGACTCGAAATCGAACTGAAGCCCCTCGCTAGTGAGATCCGTGGCGTCAAAGACTAGGCTATCAGTGGCCTCCCCGTCCATTTCTGCAAGTACCGGCACGCTCAGGCGACCGGTCGCCTCGTTCGTACCCGTGAAGAGGTCGTTGAAGTCTGATTTCTCTGCAGCCACGTTGCCGACATCAGCTGTCTCCGGGCCGTCATCCGTCAGGTCGATCTGGGCGGGTACCTCTCTCATCTGCCTGACGACCTCGGGGACCTCGTCTCTCCCGTCCGGCAGCAAGCCTCTCGACGAGTTTCTCGGCGGCATGTACTCAAAGAATCGTCTCTCGAACGGTACGGCGTCCTCCATGGCTCTGGTGTTGCCCTTTGGAGCCGACACACGCTCGTTGTAGGTCTTGAGGCGGTCGTCCCAGTTGCAGCCTGTCTTTTCATGGAAGGCTTGTCTGAAGAAGCGCATGGCGGTGTTGAGATTGGATCCCAGAGTGGCGAGGATGTTGTTCATTGGGCATTTTCCTGTGCCGGCGAAGTGCAGGTTGGTCGCATAGGACCGCGGAGAGCCGTTCGATTCGAAGATTGTGAGGTTGATGCGCTCATTGCTGTTTGTCAGGGTGTTGACCTTGGTGAGCATGATGTCGTAGACGAACCCGGTATCGTCCTGCCAAGCGTGGAAGTTTTCTGGATGATGGGTTAGCTCTGCTCTCTTTCGTATGAAAGAGATACTCACCATTGAAGACGTCGCCTCTACCTCTCTTGACCGTCTTCCTCATCATCTCGGCACGCTCCTTACGCTTCATCTCGGCCTCGATCTTCTCCATTTCCTTCATTCTCGCCTCCGCCTCCTCGCGCTCCTTCCTTGCCTTTGCCTCCCCAGCAATCTCAGCCTCGTATGCACGAAGATCGCGCTCCTCCACGAACGGCTCGGTCGATTCCTGGAACACCTCACCAAGCAGAGCTGCCGGTGCCTTGCTACGCATCTCACCGGCGCCCTCACCGGCGCCCTCGTCGTCGTCGCCGCCCGACTTCCCACGCTTCTTCTGCTTCGAGCTCGAAGCGACCTGGTCCAGCTTCTGCCACAAGTAAGTCCCCTCCCTGCACTTTCTCTGCTCCTCGAGACAATTCTCCAGCCAGTCCGGGCTCACGATGTGGATCTTGTGGCCGTTCTCATTCGCCTCGAGGGCCGTCTGAACAGCTCTGGTCTTGTTCTGCCATTGTTTCTCGTCGACGACCAGGTGCGTGGCGGTGACCTCATTGAACTGCTGCTGGACGGTGCCGCCGGCAGTCTTGACCCAGCCTGCGACCTTTGCGTTGCTCCAGTCGCTGGATTTGGCCTTCCAGGCAGGGATGGGGAAGCCGATGTAGATGCGGCAGCCGTTGAGGACTTTGCTGCCCATGATTACTGAGTGGGTGCTGTTGTCGTTTTGGGTGTGGGGGCTATCGTCGTGTCGATGCCGACGATGAGTCACTCGTTGGGGAAGGATGTTGGGTGTTGTGAGCTGATCTGATGTCGATTGGAGAGCGAGGTGAGCGGGTTTGGCATATGGAAGAAGGGGTTTGTTGTTGGTAAAGGATGGTGAGAGGATGTTATTTGGAAGTCGAAGAGGAAACCCTATATAGCTGATGGCGACCTGTGCACATGCAAAGATCCAGACGATTATCACATGGAAACAGCCCCAACATCACGGGCATTGCTTCAATGCTATCGATCACTGCAGACGACGCTCTGCACATGATTGCCCTACCGCACTTTGGACCAACAAGTTCACATTCTGGACTTGGAACATGTGATCTGAACATAAATACATCATGATTGACTACAAGCAAACCCTACTGCAGGCCCTTAGCAGCTTTGATGAAAGCCCTGATCTTGTCCAAATCTTGCTGGCCATCAGTCTCCACGCCACTGCTGACATCAACGCAGACGACTTTGTGAGCTTGGTCTCCCAAGCCTTGTACAGCCTGAGCAACATTCTCGGGCTTCAGGCCGCCAGCAAACAGCACGTGCAGTCCTTCATCCTTCCTCAGGATGTCCGCTACATTGCTCACGTCCAACTGCTCACCTGTGCCTCCAGCTCCTGAGTCAAGAAGGGGAAGTGAGTGGAAGCCGCGCGTGGCGAGTCCAGCATCACCGGGCTTGAAGGCGCGGAGCACAGGGACGGGGATGATTGATGCCCACTCCAGAGGCTCATTGCCATGGAGTTGAACGACGTCAAGATTGAGGAGCCTCTGCTGTTCCATCACGTAGTCCAATGGCTGGTTCTGGAAGACGCCGACAATGAGTGCACGAGACGGGTGCTGCACCGCATGAGCTCCCTTGTGCTTGAAGAATGAGGTTGCCTTCTCGGTGCCAACATCTGAAGGCTTTGCTTGTGACGATGTACCCTTGGGCGTTTCGTGTACTGTCCGTGAAATGGCAAGCGCCGTCTCAGTGCTGACACATCGTTTTCGGCCTATGACAAGAACCATGCCGATGAGATCTGCACCAGCTTCAACAGCCGCCTTCGCGGCCTCTGCAGTCCTTGTGCCACAAATTTTCACTGCCAAGTTCCTCGAAGCTTGTGGCTTGATTTCATCTGCGTTGCCGCCGAGGAGCTCGGAGATGAACTTTGTAGTGTCCTTTGCACGCATGAGGGCCTCGCCAACAAGTACTGCACCGACGCCGGTCTTCAGATAAGGTTCGACGTCTTGCGGGCCTGTGATGCCGGAAAGAGCGCAAAGCGTGGTGTCTTTGGGTACCATCTCCATGAGTCGGTTGGTGGTGTCCATGTCAACATCGAAAGTTGTAAGGTTGCGGTTGTTCACACCGATGACCTTGGAGCCAAGCTTCACAGCAATCTCCATCTCATCGGTGGTGTTGACCTCTACAACAGCCTCCATGCCAAGGCTTTGTCCGTACTTGTAAAGCCTCTCTAGAAGTTCATTGTCGAGCATCTTCACGATCAGCAAGAAAGTGTCTGCGCCAGCGAGACGGGCTTCCAGGATTTGGTACTCGTCGAAAATGAACTCTTTGCGAAGGACAGCGGGGCGATTCGGCATGCCAGCAAGTGCTTGTCGAACCGCTCTCATGTCCTCGATGGAACCCTTGAACCAGTCGGGCTCTGTCAAGACGCTAATGACACTGGCACCTGCCAGTGCGTATGTACGGGCTTGAGCTGGTGCGCATGTGGAAAGAGAAATGACTCCTTTGCTTGGAGAAGCGCGCTTAATTTCGGCCATCAAGGAAAGCTTAAAGGGTGATTGCTTGAGTCGATCAGGGAAAGAGATGAGAGGAGGCGACAGGTCCAAATCGTAAGCGGCCTGCAGATCTTCAGGGCGTTGTGATGGAATGAGCTTCTGTGCCTCAACAGAAATCTTTCTCTGCGCGTAAATTCGATCAAGAATCGATCCTTTCTTGTCGGCATTGTTCGAAGCGGCTGCAGGTGCTTGCGAAACGCCATTCGATGCAGGCTGTGTTTGCTTCTGAAGTTTTTCGTTCTCTGCCCAAGTGCCACCCTGCATGAGCATGAAATTCTTGAACAATACTCTGCCGTCGGCACTGAGAATGCTTTCCGGGTGGTATTGCACGCCTTCAATGACGTATTCCTTGTGTCGTACACCCATGATGACACCCTTCTGGCCATCAGGACCAGCGGAGATCCAAGATGTTACTTCGAGGCTATCGGGAAGTGTGGAATGAGTTCCAGCAAGCGAATGGTATCTAGTCACAGGAAGATCCTGCGCCACTCCAGCGTACAATCCTTTTCCGTCGTGACGAAGTGGCGATGTCTTTCCGTGGAAGATCTCACCGGTCTGTGAGACTGTGCCTCCGAATACCGAGAAAATGCACTGCTCGCCCATGCACACGCCCAGGATGGGAATCTTGCCAGCAAAGTGCTTGATGGCATCTTTGGAAATGCCAGAATCGGTCAATGGATGACCTGGTCCGGGGGAAACGACAAGCTGCGTCGGCTTCACCGCGATGAGTTGGTCCAGCGTGATCTCATCGTTGCGGTAAACAATCACAGTAGCGCCCTCGAGGACGAGGTATTGATACACGTTCCAGGTGAATGAGTCGTAGTTGTCGATGAGAATGAGATTGGAAGCCGTGGGAATGGGTGCTGCAGGCTGTGGCTGGTAAGGCGAATGGTCGGTCAGCTCGGCGTTGGACATTTTGTTCCGTGTTGTTCCAGTATATTGGGATTGCACAGTTCCACGATGTCGGCGATCACACTTCAATGACACCTGGTTTTGGAGTCAGGCGCTAGAGAACCTTATTCTCACCCGCCAAGAGCCGGCCGGGCCACTTTAACTGCCAGGGTACTCCAGACGCGTCCGAGGCGCGACACTCCAACAAATGACCTCTCGCGATACCTATCCACCTCGTCTGCACGTGCCTCAGTGCTGGGAACACATGCGAGTGTTGGGTCGATCCTGTCGCAAACATTCAAGTGTCTGGCGCAGATAACACACAGCTCTGCCAGGCAACACTGTAGCAAGACTACAACACATCGCTGCGTCGCCCGCAATCGCTAAGCCATCATGTCGGACAAGGTGTATTCCGCGACGTATAGTAATGTGAGCTGTCCATTGCGTAAATCCAGACAGTCGATACTAATCATCTTGCAGGTCCCGGTATATGAGTTCAATTGCGAAGGTCACCACTGTATGCGACGCCGAGCCGACGACTGGATCAACGCTACCCACATCTTGAAGGTCGCAGACTACGACAAGCCGAGCAGGACCCGCATCCTTGAGCGCGAGGTGCAAAAGGGTGTTCATGAGAAAGTGCAAGGTGGATACGGAAAATATCAGGGTACGGACACACTCGAGATTCAGATGAAAGGCGCATGTGACAAGTCTGACACTCGGCAGGAACATGGATACCTCTTCCCGAGGGCAGACAACTCGCCGAGCGCAACAATGTGCTGGACAAGATGCGCCCCATCTTCGACTTCGTCCCAGGCGACAAGACACCTCCACCGGCACCCAAGCATGCGACTGCTGCTTCAGGAAAGCCACGCATGGCGCGTGGTGCCGCACAGCAAAAGCGCGCACCACGTCCACTTCGTAAGAGCGACCTATGACCCTCCGAGCGGCTCATTTTGCTGACAATTGTGTAGCCTCGTATATGCCGCCGCCTGAATATGACACTGTTGACGTTCAGATGGCCGACCAGAGAGCGGTGACACCGGAGGGCAGCATGGCAACCGAGTCGGTCTTTGACGGATACGACACAAACCCCTACGGGTCTTCACGCAAACGTCGGCGCCTTATGGAAGACCCACAAGTGCAAGCAGAAAATATGCATCAATTGTGGGCCGAGGAGCTTCTTGACTACTTCATGCTCCAGGGCGACTATGCCGACGAGTCCTCGACGTATCCTCTGCCGCCTGAAGGCGCAAATCTCGATCGCGCAATTGACGACAAAGGGCATACCGCTCTGCACTGGGCAGTCGCAATGGGCGATCTTGAGATCGTCAAACGCTTACTCAACGACAGAGCAAGCATTGACGTTCAGTCCAAAAGTGGCGAGACGCCTCTCATGCGCTCTGTCTTGTTTACTAACATTTACGAGAAGCAGAACATGGAGCGCATCGCGTCCCTGCTTGTTCGCACGGTCAACATGCAGGACTGGGCCGGGTCGACAGTGTTCCATCACATCGCCAACACTACCATCAGCAGGAAAAAGTACGCATGTGCTAGGTACTACATGGACTGTATCCTGAACAAGATGGCAGAAGTACTTTCTCCCGACCAGATCGAACGCATTTTGAACGAGCAAGACCACCAGGGAGACACGGCCATCACCATTGCAGCCCGCAACGGAGCACGAAAGTGTGTACGCAGTCTAATCGGCCGTAACGCAGCCGTTGACATTCCAAACCATGTCAACATCACAGCAGACCAGCTCATCGTCCAACTCAACAACCGTCGCCAGGAACGAGCCCGCCAGCTCAGTTCGTCGCCCTTCCAGTCCACCGACATGGCCAACATCGGAGGTGCCGTCCAGCAAATGGGCGCCATACCGTTCGACCCGCTCGTTCCCCGCACATCTCTCGAAGGATCTGATGATGCGGAAGACATGGTCTTCAGGTCAGAGCCTGCTCTGAAGCTCACGGCACACATCACACCAAGTCTCACTTCCAAGATCCGACAGCTTGCCTCTGCAATCGATGCCGAGATCACGGAGAAAGACGCCGAGCTTTTCGAAGCGCAACGTGTCGTCACTATGCGCCAGGCCGAGTTACTGCAACTTCAGCGTCAAGCTGAAGAGATGCGCGTGAGAGAGCTCGATCAAATAGGTGGAGGCACGGAATCGGAAGCGGACATTCAAGCTCAGTTGGATGCCGTTGAGCTTGAATGTATTGCTTTGCTCGAAGAGGAGCAGAAGCGCAACCTCGACAGCCTCTATCAATCACCAGTGTCGGACATACCAGCCGGTCCGCCAGACGACTCTTTGGACGAAGAGTCGTTGCTGCAGCTACAGCTTCGGTACGCACGGGAGATCCTCACGATGAAAGATGAGCGGCAAGAGCTGGTTCGAGAAGTCACAGGCCACCTTGCACGCGCTGGTCTGGGAGAAGGTCAACAGCATCAATACAAACAATTGATCACCGGCGCGCTCGGTGTCAGGGAAGAAGAACTTGAAGGTCTCTTGCCTGAGATTGTCGAGGAACTGGAGATGGGCAAGGGCCTTGAGGGAATCGGTGTCTGAGCTGGCACATCCGACCTGCCATGCAGCTTTGAGCTGCCCTGAACAGACCTTGGCCGTGATGTGATGTGTTGTGATTTTGCCATGGAGTTTGTAGCCTTTGATACCACTAGTCCTTGATTTTATGTGCGAAATACTACCTCGAGATCGATGATACGTACACTTGTCGTTCTCAGCGTTTGATTATCGTTATCGTTCGGGTGCAATGAAAATTGTCTGACCGCCTCTGCTCAGATAACACATGAACCTACCGTTCTTGGCTGCGTCTAATACTCGTGCATTATCGTGAACCCTGTCGGCTGTTTGGAAGAGGTGCTCCGGTCTGTGGGTCGCTCCTTCGCTGTTCTCGGTTCGGTTCGTTCGGTTAAGACCCTGACGTGCTCCACTTCAGCTCCCTTGGGATTTAGTTCCACATCACAGCTCGTTGAACCTCTTCCTCAATCACGCCATTCCACGAACCCTCGACGCCTCGTGTAAGATACGTGGTTACCTGCGTACCTCTGTGCGAGCCGCTGTCATCACTGCCGAACATGTACATCTGGCCGCTCGTGGCCTTGTCCGAATACTCTTGGTACCGCTTCTTCACGGAAACTTAGGCTACCACCGGACAGGAACGCCTTACGCGCGCCTCCAGTTCGCAACACGCTGACCTCCTTAAAACATCACGGGTCTGACAGGGTACCTTGCCAGACTGCTGCTCTTCGGACCGTTTCCCTAGAAACATCGAAATTTGCATCGAGCGTGGAGTGATCTTTGTACCACCAGATCACGACATCCTGCCTCTCGCGCACCAACGTCGTTAAGCTTTCTTTAGCTGTCGAATCAGCCGGTAACTCACTACGAGGTGCATGCAGGCCAGGTACTTGGGTTTATAAAGTGGTCACGTAGTCAGCCACCATGCCTTTACCCTGTTCGCCAGTCTCGCACTCGGCGCCTTCCGAATCAACGTCTTCCAACCACCACTCAGAGGAATCCGACGACTCGCTCACGACGCCGAGAGCTGGGCCTTCGGATCCAGCGCAGAGGACACATGCCAATTTGAGCAGACCTTCGCTACCACCTCCGGTGAGCGGATCGCCTGAAAGTCTCCGTGAAGCGCGGGGAGGCAAAGCCTACCAAAGGAGAAGTGGGAGTGAGAGCAGTGGTGATCGGAAGGCTGAAACTACAAGATCTATTCACGCCTTCTCCTCCAGACCGAGTAGTCCTCGTAACACAACCACCGAGAAGCGAGACACGCCTTTCGAAACTCAGACAGAAGGCCATCCTTTCAAGCCTTACGCTAGCGGCTCATCTCCCCAGAAGCCGGTCCCGGCTCATTCATCAGGGCGCAACAGCACTGTGTCGTTTTCAGCGCAGACGAGCCAGGCCAAGCCTGAACGAAAGGGATCCTACAGCGGGCCAGCAATGTCAAGACGGACCCCAAATGCGAGTCCGCGCGCCGCTTCTCGAAGGCCCTACGACGAATTTGAGAGCAGCGCGGACGAAGGGACCGCCATTTTCGCACGTGCTACGTCTCGAGTATACGGAACAACCGACGCAGGACAGGATGGCGCGAGAGACGAAGCGGGCTGGGCCGGTTACGAAGGCGCAGCGGAAGACGAAAGTCCTCGGAGAAGAAGCGTCAAGCCTCGCACTCGCAACGGTAGTGCGAGTAATGTGGGTGGTAGCGAAAATGCATGTGACCAGGAGGTGGAAGAGCAGGAGACTTGGTGGAAGCGGATGATCGACAACTACGGAACTCTAGAACTGGAGAACAAGGGCAGCGTGGCTCGCGACCATCTTGCTTTGGGTGAGTGCTTGCTGTGATTGTGTGCGATGGACGATGACAGGTCAAGCTGACATTTATATCAGAGCGTACCTTCCTCGCGTGGTTGCGAACTTCACTTGCTTTTGCCAGTATAGGCATCGCAGTCACGCAGTTGTTCAGACTCAACACTTCCTTGCAAGGGAACGAAGAAGTGGACACATCTTCGCTTTCCTTGGTTGAGCTACTGATATCGAACGCCGAACCGAGTCACAAGCTTAGACACGTTGGCAAACCACTCGGAGCAACTTTCCTTGGGATATGTAAGTTTATCGACACTGTTGACCCCTGCTGACAACAAGAGGTGGCGCTGACTCGTCGACAGCGATCCTCATCCTTCTTCTTGGATTCCACAGATATTTCGAGAGTCAACACTATGTCATCCGAGGGAAATTCCCGGCATCAAGGGGCAGCATTGTCCTGGTGTCGCTTGTGACATTCGCACTCATTGTTGCGAGTCTTGTGGTTGTAGTGGCTGTTGCGCCAAGTGCTTTCGAGAGGAAATAGGCCCACGCCTTTGCATGAAGGGAGGGTATTTGCATGGGACGTTGAACGCGACGCGTGCGTCACAGAGTTCCCGACAGCATCGAGCTGAAGTTCTAAACCACAACACGATCAGGACAGTTGGTCTTTAGCCCAAGTAATGCTGTAGCCGAAAACTGTTCGTCGAAGGAGCTCATCCTGTTGAGACAGATCAGCATCACGAGCGCGGGCGTTGTCAGTCGACGATTTTTGATCACTCACTCCAGGATCCTCTTCGAACATCACCTTGTCCATAGTATGCTCGAAGAACTTGTTAACCACAAACCCAGCTTCCCTGGCCAGATCAAAGAAAGCAAGGTCATTCGGGAGCAGCCATGGGCGATAAGGTGTGAAGAACACCAAGGCCTGTGCCTCTGCGCTTCGCTTCAACATCTGTTGAACACTCGACACCAGCTTGCGATGCTCGGAGTGGTTGAAGAGCAGATCTGCGAGAATCAACATGTCGAAATTGGCTTCACCAGTCGACAAGCCCGAAACGAGTGTCTCGGTTTCGGCGCCCCATAGGTAACCTTTGGCCTCGATATTCCGTGGTTGAGGAAGCATGGCGCAATGATCGACGTTCCATTGAAGGTTCTCCACAAGATCGGGGTCAGGGTAATCGGTGACAACGACGTGCTTTGCTCCGTGGATGGCACTGACTAGGCTGGGGAGACCGGCGCCCGCGCCGAGCTCGAGGACAGTCTTGCCACGGATGAGAGAGCCTGCGTTGTTTTCGAGGTAGGTCGCCAGCGTGCGGCCCGCGTTCCAGAGGAGGTGACCCTGTTGGGCGATAAATGAGCAGGTTAGACGGACAGACGTTATAGACACCTTGATGGTGCCAAGACATGAGCTAGACAAAGCAACGATGATATACACGTACCCAGAGAGGATTGTGGCCGACCATGCGTAGTTTCAACTCTCTGCCGTCTTGCATTGCATGGCTGGCAAAGGTCGGTTGCTTCTCGGGCTGGTAGTATCCCTCGGGCTCGGCGAACAGGCCCAGGTCGCCCTCGTCGTCGCTGTTGTGAGTATCAGACATATCGATCGGCCCAGACGCTCGGTAAGGCGGAACCCTGCGTCGGTAAAGATGAAGGGTACTGTATATCCTTGCCACGTGCAAGCGTGCGGCCTCGAACCGAGGAGGGGGCGAGTCTGCTGTGCTACGCACGGGCGAGGGGTCGATGTCTAAAAGGTAGTTATCCGGCGAGATCCAACAGCAGTACTGTTGCTGTAGCAAGTTTAGGTGAGTCGACGGAATGGTCAGTAATAGAAAACGCCGGCGCATAAAGTTTGGCTGCTGGACGCGGGCTAGTTGGCTGTGGGTGGAGCCCCTGCGAACGAGGGAACTTCTAGCCTGTTGGCTGACTACGACGACCACATACTACTTACTTCACTTTACTTTCACTTTGTTTTTTCCTACTGACCCCTCGTCTCTCCCGGTGGCGCCTCTGTTGCATGGCCGTCCTCCCTCTCACTCCGCCATATTTCCGCCACCGCCGCCGCCATTGCAACATCCCTTCGTTGCCGCCGCCCTGTCCGTCCAAGCTGGTCCGAGCGCTCATAGTGCATGGAAACTTGCTCACTCTTAAGAGCTGACCATCCAAGCGAGAGAGGAGATAGAGGAGGCAGTACGGTTGAGGTGGGTTGTTCCTTTCCGATACGTCATGTTCCGACCGTTTTCTCCGTGTCCTTTCTTTTGCCACGACGCAATTCAACGCCCTTGCGACAACGAGCGTTCTGTCGCTCACTTACACCACGCTTGCCAATTTATCCCCTTGTCATGTGATTGATTCCTGACCCTGTCCGACCTCCAAACATCCTATCAGCAACCAGCCTGCAAGGACCAAGATGGCTGATGAAGAGCAGGCTACACAGGGTTCGATATCGCAAGGCATTCTCCAACACACCACAGCATGGATCAAGAGAAACCCTTCAAGACCATCGAGGTCATTGATGGCCGCACGAGGCAGATATGCAAGATAGCTTGCATGTCCTGCATTCGTGGCCACCGCACGACATCCTGCGGCATCCCAGTGTGTCGGCAGAAGGTCTTCTGGACGGTCAAGCGACCTGGACGACCCTCGAATTCGTGCACGTGCCGCTATGGCTCGACTGGTGGTTGCAAATGTGTGACGGCCATTCCCAAATGCCCTCACAAGTCCAAGAAGGGCGAGAAGCGATCGAGCGAGTGCCGCTGCGACGAGCAGGGCCGGTTCTGCTGTCTACTTGAGCCGGAGCACTGGGATGTTCTCTTCAAGTTGCAGAAGCCTACAATAGACTTCTTCCCTTCGCGAGAAGCATTGGAAGGAGGATCGAGCGCACAAACACCAATGACCCTTCCTGGTACACCGGCTTATTTCTCGGAAAGTACACCGAATAGAGGGTCCGGCTGTTGTGGAACTCCCGGTCCTACACCTCAACCGGTACAACAAGTGGCCTACCCGTCCACGCCATATAGCGATGTGATGTCGCCAAAGTCCTCCGGCGTTACGACACGCTTCGGCTTCATGGACATTGGAGGTCCAATGGGATCTGCAGACATCTCTTCTCCGGATCCTTTAGCCTGGCATGGCACTGCACCACCTGCACCCAGGGAATACAGTGGTGCGCCGGATAATTTAGGCTGGAATGGCACATCATCTCCGGCACCCATAGACTACAGTGCTCCTCCTGATGCTCTTTCCTGGACAAACACTGCACCCCCTACACCAATGGAGTATGCTACACCGACCCCATATCAACAGCCACCAATGGAGGAATCTTCATGCTGCAGCGGGCCCGCAACACAATTGCCTCATTACCAAGAACCCGAGATGGAGATCGAAGAAAGCTCCTGCTGCCAATCGTCGAAGGCACCTTTGGAAGGACCGCAGGACTTTTCCCTAGGCGATCCTTTCGCGCAAAACGGTCATCTGAATCCCTTCGAGCCAGATGTCAGCCAGCCACCCTTCGAACAGCCCTACGTACAACCTGCCTTCGATTTCGACCGTTGGACACGAGATTACCAAGCATACCAATACCCTGGCGCGATCTGCCAAAAGTGCGGCCTCAACGGCTGCACATGCCGCAACTGTCCTCCAGTCATGCAAAGCTACGGCACAACAAGCTGGGCCCAGTGCTGCGGTCGCAAACATGCAAGACAGGGTCCCCAACCCCCACCCATGCGCCAGGCGCAAGCTGCACCGATGGTGCCGCTGCAGCTACAGCATCCCAATGGCCATCCGCTGTCTCACCAGCAACCGGTCGACTTCGGCTTCCCGGCCCAGCACCCTCAACAGCAGCGGATGAGCATGCATACGTTGTCGCCACCGCCGCCCCAGCCCCAGGAACTGAATGGCTTTGATCATAATTTTGACATGCCTGATGCCACGGATCCGGTGGCGTACAGCGATTTTCTTCTTGATGAACTTGATCGGCCGAGTCATACACTTGGCCAACAGAATGGGTTTGGTAGCTGACAGCATGCGTGCGGGCGAAGAATGACAATACGTTCCCACGAAAGCAGGAGGTCGTTGCCCGATTGGAATTAACGGCCCTGAAGGTCTTTCCGCAACGACAATCCGTCAGGCAGTGAGCGGAAGGGGTCTCGCCGTACGCTCAAATGATGTTCACACAACTATTGCCGACCAGTCAAATACCGGGCACGAAAAAAGATGAACACCTGTAACGATCTCCGATCCAGCGCGGTAATCATATTTATCGTCGGCAGCTCCAGGGCTGGGGCCGGGGAATCGCAGAGCAGAAAAACCAACACGCCCACGCGTCACTCTCTACCTTGTTATCCACGTTGTCGGCGACAATGCAAAGCCGGCGAAGAGGAGGGTAAAAAAGCATGATGTATTTTGGTTGGCGTCAGCAAGGGCTACTAAGGGGAGGAAAATAAGGGAAACCGGCGGAGTTTCTAGGACGGCGCTACAAATGAAATCCCGATGTATTGATTCGTATGAGATGTTAAGATGACATCGCGAAACCCCCTAAGGAGCCTTTTTGAATGACGAACAACAACAACAAAACCTCTCTCCGCGTGAACTCTCCATCCCCCTTCGTATTGACATGTAAACTATACTGTATGTTACCCTTCGACCGATCGACAGGGAGACGAAACACGGTACTTTGCTATTTTATCTTGTTTAAGCCGCGTATCCTTAACTTCCACCTAACCTTAAGATCAAGATCAAATTAAACTACAGCAAATCTCGAACTCTTTCAACCTCGACGTGATGCCTTTGTTTTTCACTCTCGTGTCAAGCCGATAAATACACCCAAAATCACTAGGAGCGGTTGCAATCTAAACAAAACTCCCTTTATGAGTTCCGGTTATTCTTTTTTCTTGTGGTCTTCAGGAATAATACTGAGGTATCTGAAACCACCGAGTCGAAAGAAGAAAAAAACGAAAAAAATCAGCTGATTGTAAGCAATAACAAAGGTCAATTAATCAATCTCTCGTAGTATTGATACCTCGTTTAGTCTTTCGACACGGTAGCAGGTAGGTATTTCCCTCCAAGGCCCCCTACATAAGTTACCTAGGTAGCTAATTCGATACGATGGTTTCCTAATGCCCGATAGGAGGTTAGGTACTTTCGAACAAAATTGCAGGAAGAGAGTGCTAGAGGTAGAAAAGAAGAGGAAGAGGAAGAGGAAGAGGAAGAGGAAGAGGAAGAGGAAGAGGAAGAGGAAGAGGAAGAGGAAGAGGAAGAGGAAGAGGAAGAGGAAGAGGAAGAGGAAGAGGAAGAGGAGGAGCTACATACCTACCTACTACTCACTTACATGACGAGTTAGAATTCTGAGATGCCTCTTTACGCAGAATAACTAACTAACAATAATGGTTTTTGGAACCCAACTTTGAACTTTCCAATGTACAAGAGCGGATATATGGAAGACGTAAAGGGAGAGAGGGAAAAAGATTACATGGCGCATCTGTTCCAGCACGTCTTCTTCCGTGCGCTTGCATAGGTTTTTTTTACCCAAGGTGGCGCCAGTCTGCGACTAGTTCATGCATGCCCAGCAGACACAAAAGGGGCGAGGTGCTGCTAAACGTCGCGATCTTCCTTTTGGGAGGGAGAATGGTAGCGAACTGGTCGTGAAAGACCAGGAGAGGAAAGTAGAAGGAAAAGTAACTTGGAAAAAAAAAGAGTCCCCCAGACCAGATCGTCACTCCATTCCCAGTGCCACCACTGCATACACACACACACACACATAGGGAACCTTCCAATTCTTCTCTCTCCCCAATGGCTCCTTTGATTACATACACCTGCTATTAAATTAGTTCTTGTTAGCGCCCGGCCCTACAATTCCAAGGCCGAAGATGATGCCCAGGATGATGCCGATGACGACGAGGATGGCCACGACGATGCCGAAGCACCACCACTTCATCTTGCGCGCGCGGCGCGCGTGCTCGATGCCTTTGGTCAGCTGCACGTTGCCGGCCTCGGTGTCGTGCTTGACCTGCTCGGTGTGCTGTTCCGTCTGCTGGATCTGCGTGTCTTGCAGCTGGATCGTCGAGGCCAGGTCTTCCATCAGGGCCTGCAGCTCGATCATCGTGCGCTCGATCTTCTGGATGTCGTTGTGGCGGGCTCGCACGTTGCCGAGGACGGTGTTGGCCGTGGCCGTGCGGTTGGTTTTGAGCTGTTGGTTTTTTTGCAAGCGTTAGTTCGGACTGGTACACGTCTTGGTGGTCCTGCGGGATTTCAATGGGTACTTACAGCCGTTTGGAAAACTCCCTCGTTGCCCCAGTCTGCGCCCATGGCTTCTTGCACCTCAGAGTCTGTGGCCTCTGGGTTCACAATCCTGTACTGTCGCGCAATCTGCTCGCGATACCGCCTCTCGTAGTTGGCCTCCTCTTGCCTGTACTCCTGCAGCTGCTTCGTGAAACTGGTCTTGAGCTGTCTGATCTGCGTGTCCTTGACGGTGTTGCCCTGGCTGCGCGCGGCGTCGGTCTCGAGGTATTTGATCTGGTCCTTGATGCTGGTGTTGAGCACCTGTGTCTGCGTGACCATGCTCTCGAGAGCGCTCGAGGACCCGGCATTGTCGGCGCTCGATATCGATTGCTGGTGCAGCGTCGCGATCTGGCCCACGTGCGTCGTCAGAGTGCGAATGTCGGCTTTCACTGCTTCGACGCGCGAGAGGAAGTCGGGATTTGAGAGGGTGTTGTGCGACGGCTGCACGTACTCGACACGGCCTTGAACAACGGGCGGCGCATTGGCAGCGGCTGACACAGGCGCCCCACTGGCATGCTGTGAGTAGGAGGACTCCTGGGTCTGCTGGCTGTAGGTCGATTGCTGGTGGGGCAGTACGGGCGCGTCTAGGCGCGAGGAAGGTAGCTGTTGCGCGTAGTCCGCTCCGTACGGGTTCTCGCTGCCGTACGGGTTTGAACCGTAGCCTCCACCTCCGCCATAGCCGGCGGGTTGCGCATCGCCGTCGTTGCCGTACGGGTTGCCGCCGTAGGAGCTATACTGGTTGTTGTTGTATCCGGACATGGTCGCCGCTCCGAGGTGCTGCCAGGAACGCCTCGCCTCGTGTCTGGGCTGGGCTGGGAGTGCCGAAGAGAGCTCGAGCGCAGGCTGTGTCCTGTAGTCGGCAGGACCGGATGTAGCAATGGCTCCAGGCGCAAGTGGCAGACGGGGCGCAAAGGAGGTATGCAATGCTGGCGAATGCTATACGGCGGGATATTGAGGACTGCGGTGTCTAGACGGAGAGGAGGAGGGTGGTGGAAGGTTGGAAGGTTTGAGATTACGGCTCTAGTGCCGCCGCGTCAAGCGAGCTGCGCTCAGTGATGTCGGGGTGTGAAGAGCACGGAAAGCGGAGAGCAAATCCATCCATGTCTTGTACCAAGACCAGCCCCATCTCCACCGTCCCAGTTATTTTCCCCATCAACCACCCTGCATACCGATAACTTACATAAACCACGTTTCTCTGAAGCTTAACCACTACCTTCTTTACTCGCTTGGCACGGCAGGATGTGAAACGAGTTGCTTCTAGTGTCTTGATACCGAGCTCGCTACCTACTATTCACCGCGTGCAGCCTCCACGTGGTAGGTCAATCAATGCGTCTGCTAAAAGAAGAAGGAAAAATCGCTCAGTGCTACCATAGCCTCGTAAAACCGTCCCATAACCATATGGCATCTCTCAGCCAGTGCATGCCAGCTAAACCTCCCAATATAACGCCTTGAAAAACATCATCACCGAATTCTCGGAAACATCAGAAACGGGTTTGTTTCACAGCTCCATGTCGCCAAAGTCACGCATCAAGCAAGCAGTCTGCGCTCTTTTCGCTGCCTCGGCAACCAGGTTGAAGTCTTGAAGAAACGGCGCGGTCTCAGGTAGGCCGTTGCCGTTGCCTCTTTGTCCAACGTGCTGTTGACTGGCAGAGGTTCTGTGTTGTTGTGAGGGCTGTAGCTCGGGGTGAGACGTGGGGCCCTGTGCTGACATGGACCCAAAATAATTCTGGCGTTGAGAACATGAAGGCGACGGCATGGGTGCAGAGGAGAAGGCTTGCTGCTGCATGTTGACGCTCGACGGTGTGGAGGAAGCAGCGCTGGATGCCGGTGTGAAGTTGAGGCTTGATGAGCTGTTGAACGCCGATGATTGATTGGATGACTGCGTGCTGTCGGATGAGACCTGGGGATATGAAGGTCGTTGACTGTAGAGCTGGCGGGTTTGGGATCTGGTTTCCATCATCTTGGATGGGAGATGGCGACTAGTATAGTCGGATTGGTGTTAAGCCCGAGGGTCTGCCGAGCGGATGATGTAGAGTTTCAAGTGATGCCGCGAGTGGTGCCGGCAAAATTTGGCGTTGGCAGATGGGGAATGTATCGCCGAATGGTGATGAAGTTCTCGACGGAGGGAGTTTGTGTGTTATCAGTGCCTGGTCGTCTTGCGGAAGTGTCAAATGACGACAACACTTCTAGAGCAGAGTGTCGAAAGAAAAAGCAGGGGTGGCCAAGGAGTTGCAACAGGCAATAATAGCAGCGGTCGGCGATTGATTCGTCGATTGGGCTTGCAAGGTGCAGCGGCTCTTGCAGGAAAGCGTGGGTGAGCCGAGGCGAATGGTGCCAGTCAGAGTCGGACAAGGCGTCTCGGATCTGGCCTAGATCGGAGTCTCGCGTGGATAATCGATGATGGGCAACGCGGGATGGGCTCTGCAATCGGTTTTGCGGAAAAATGGCAGGCGGTTGATGATGTCGAGGAGGTGACGGAAGAATGAAGACCGACTCGAGGCTGGGAGGGAAAACAGAGATATCGGCACCGTCGAACTCAGATGGTGACACGGCGGCGGCTCACGAGAGATAGACTTCGAGTACGCCGAGGGAAGGGAAGAAAGTACTTCTTCTTGTACTTCTTCCTTTTCCACAGGGTGGGCCTTTTTGGCAGATCTGTCTGGGGCTCCGTATGGGGACTGGGGAATCGTACGCGCAACACTGTGGTTCCACAGCAAAAAGGCAGATCTGTGACAAAGATTGTCCCTGCAGGCAGTGGGGAGAAGCCGTTTGTGGAGGGAAATAAGAGCAGCGATTATTCGCTTTTTGGTTCGCTCCGCCGCCAATCGGTGGGGCCCATCTCTCTACTATGATGCGTTATCACCTTAGCACCTCAAGCCGGTCTTACGGAATAACTCGGGCAAGGCCAAGACCGCTGTTGACCCGAACGCGCCCGAAGAGCTGTCGAAGCCTCGAAGGGTGGAAGGCGAAAGACTACTCGAGACCTCGAGACGGCAAATGTTTGATCGGTCAGAGTCTCCGTATAAGGGCCGATAGAATTGATGTAAGAGAGCACTGGACTAGTCCTCACATAACCTGCTACTACTGATACACTAGACATATAGTACTACTTGCTGCTGTAAAGTCATCACTTTGTAGTGTCTGGACGCAGTCTGCTAGAACCATTGCAAAGAATGCATGAATCGAATCGTCCAAGGGTCCCGTGAGGACATGCCTTTTCAAGATGATCATCCCGAGGTAGTGTGGGTGCGAACGAAAAAATCAGTACAGTAGTCATCATGCCGAGCCGATTTCTCGTCTGCCTACTTCGTTTACTCGCATGGCAGAACTGATGGTGACCTGCCTACTTAGTCTCGATAGCTATTGGAACACAGGGTTAGGGTTGGAGTTCTGGCAATCTGGTCAACCGTCTTCGCAACAAGATGATGTCCAGAAAAGCGATTGCGTTGGTTTGGTTGAGAGACTATATAGAAGAAACAGAAAGTCGGAGTTCCTTCCATTCATTCTTTCTGACGTGAGCCACTTCTTCTTCGCCCCGAACCAATCGTTGCTTTGGAAAAGTTCTCGATGATTGCAACCAAGTACCTATTTACTCTTGCAACATCACTATCTTTCTGCTGTCACCATTCTTGCGCATGAGCATATTGCGAATCCAATCGCAGCTTAGCCAATACTAAAAAACTCTGTGTGAGTCGCCGATTGTAAGGACCATGAACTATTGCCGGTGCCAGTTACGGACGGATCACTCACACCCACATCTTGGCCACGGCCGACGACAGTGACGATTCAATTAATTCTCCGAATCCTAGAACATTTTTAATCGATTGAGAATCATCATCATCACACTCGCGCTCCGTAACCTCTTCGGCCTGACGATAGAGAAACATTTGGAAAGATGTTTCTCGCACCGCCACCTTGGAGAAGAAACGCCACATGATGTTCTCAACACAGCCACAGACTGACGTATGCGTTGCACCCCACTTCTCATGACATGGGTGGTGGTCGACAAGTTGCAACTGCTGGAGAATAGCGACTTGGCCGATATAGAAGGGAGGCTGTGCATCTATTGCTTGCCTCTTATGTACCTACTCTAGAACACTTACTACTCCTACTTAATCCGAATCCTTCAAGAATCCAACACTCCCAGCCGTGTACCTGACCACACCCTAGGTAGCTCCTACCCCGTTGCAACACCACAAAAAGACACAAAGACACAACACCCCAGTCTCCAAGCTGCAACATGGCCAACAGCCACCATGACCCCAAGCTTCTCTACGCCATCAACGGCATCAAGGCCTACCACATACAAGATGGCGAAGAGCAAAGTCTCACGCCCTCCGGCCCACAGACTCTCAGCCTACTGATGGTCCCAACGAACTCGCCCTTCTCTGAGCTCGGCACCTCAACAGCACCTCAGAACGCAATCGACGAGGACTTCTACTTGCACCTCAACCTACCCCCAGAGCTCGACCTCCCTCTCCCTGCCACAACGCAAATCTACCACCAGCCGCCCAACTCGTACCTCATTCCTAGGTGGGATTTGGGACCCGACTCGGGCGCTTTCACACGCATCGAGTTCCCGCCTATCGGCTACGACGTCAGCCAGGAAGATTTGGACACTTTCGAGACTATCCTGGCACAATGCACCGCTTTCATGGAGCGTGCGCAGCCTCCTTTGCCTAGCAGGCCAAACGAGAAGGGCGGCTACCCTGGAGACTCCAAGTACAACCCCAACGATTACGCTCCGGGCGGCAAATACTATCGGGCCGGCAACGAAAAAGGTGGCCATGGCGAGATCGTCCTGATTGACGAGGACAACGGCTCTGTCGTTGGTGAGCTCGGCGGTGATGCCCATATTGTGGAAGACCCGCGCCTCCAAGTCGGCTCCAAGAACCCCGTCGAAGTCGAGGTGTCCGCCGACGGCAAGCGTGTCGATGTTCGCCCTGTCTCTGAGGAGTACCTGCGAATGGCCCGTCACCCGGCTTACAAGAACTCTGGCCTTGTGCAGAATGCGGCTGCAGCCTCTCGCCTCATCGTGACGACCTCGAGCTATCTTGGCAATGCCATGAGCAGCGGCGCCAACACTTTTACGCAAAAGACAAAGCCCACTAACAAACCCATGGAGTTCAAGCCCGCGACCCACGACCGCGTCCGCAAGATCAATGCTTTCACCCAAGGCGCCGCGGGTATTTCAGCCAAGACGGTCGGCCAGCTGTCCAACTACGCCCAGAACTTCGCCGCTTCCATGTCTGGCCACAAAAAGGACCGCGCTCACAAGGGCTTCGATGTCAAGGGCAACCCGCTGCCTCAAGAAGAGTACAAGCCCGGCCTCCTCAACAGGTCAATGATCGCCTTCTCCACCGTCGCAGATGGCATTGCGTACTCTGGCAAGAACCTGCTCACCTCTTCCGGCGGAGCAGCAAGCACAATGGTCGGCCACCGCTACGGCGATGAAGCGGGCTCCATCGCCGCCGAACTGGCTGGTGGCGTGAAGAACGTCGGCCTCGTTTACATCGATGTCACGGGCGTTTCGCGCCGCGCAGTCATCAAGAGTGTTGCGAAGGGAATGGTGGTCGGCAAGGTAAAGGGCGGTGGAGAAGTTGTCGTGGGCGGCGGCGACGGTGGGGTTTTCTCCGAAGAGGATCGGAAGAAGATGGAGGCGGCGCAGGCTAGCGGTGCTCTTCCCGGCGGGCCTTCTGGTTCTGGTGCTTATGGGCCTTCGAGCGGCGAGTACCGTCCTACTGGGTATGGTGAGCCTGCGCCGCCGAGTTATCACGACTATGCACAGAAGAAGTAAGGGTGTTTGTTTGTTTGGTTTGGTTTGGTTTGTTTGATACCCGTTTATTCAGCCTTTTTACATGTTAGCGTAGATGTTGCGTTACTCGTTACTCGATAGACATCCAGAAATTCAGTTTATATGAGCCTGATCGTATCTTTCATGAGTCCAACGGCCTCGATGACTGAATTATATGATCTCTTCGTATGACGATGGGACGAGGAGGAGGAGGAGGAGGAGGAGGACGATTTCTTTGGTGAGGAGGATGAAATGTTTTTCTCTTCACTCATCTAGATAACTTTATGTCATCTCACTTCTGCGGACGGTAAGGTAGTAATGACAATTCGATACAAATCTTATCTCGTTACATAACATCTAGGTAGTACGATTGTCCACTCTTCTTATCTTAGTGTCTACACAAGAAGATCAAAGCTATCTATCAGACGCCGACGATGACCGACCTCGGGACATTTCGTCATCTGTTGACTTTCCACTTCAACCACCTTTACGCTTCAATTTTAGACAAACCTTCTCTTCGTAACTCCCTTAACATCAAACTCCAAAGTCTCTCACTCACCATGGCCTCCAAACTCCTCGCCAAACCCCTCAAGCTCGCCCTAATCCAACTCAGCGCCGGCGCTGACAAAGCCGCCAATCTCGCCGCCGCCCGCGCCAAAGTCCTCGAAGCCGCCCGCGCCGGCGCCAAACTCGTCGTCCTCCCCGAATGCTTCAACAGCCCCTACGGCACCAAATACTTCCCCAAATACGCCGAGGAACTCGTCCCGCTCGACCTAGGCGGCAGCCCCTCCGAGGGCGGCGCCCCGACCGAAGCCCAATCCCCGAGCTACCACGTCCTCAGCGCCGTCGCCAAAGAAGGCGGCATCACCCTCGTCGGCGGCAGCATCCCAGAGTACTCCAAGGAAAAGCAGAAATGGTACAACACGAGCCTGACGTTCGGCGAGCAAGGGCAACTGCTAGCGCGGCACCGCAAAGTGCACCTCTTCGACATCGACATCCCGGGCAAAATCTCCTTCCACGAGTCCGAAGTCCTGTCGCCGGGCGACAAAGTCACCCTGGTCGAAGTCCCCGGGTACGGCAAGATCGGCCTCGCGATCTGCTACGACATCCGCTTCCCGGAGCTCGCGCTGATTGCCGCGCGCAAGGGCGCTTTCGCGCTCGTGTACCCGGGCGCTTTCAACCTGACCACGGGCGCGAGGCATTGGGAGTTGCTGGCGCGGGCGCGCGCGGTGGACAACCAGTGCTACGTTGCGCTGTGCAGTCCCGCGAGGGATATGCAGGCTGATTATCACGCTTGGGGCCACAGCATGGTTGTGGATCCGGATGCGGCGGTTGTGGGGGAATTGGACGAGAAGGAGGGGACGCTTTATGTGGATCTGGTGCCGGAGAAGCTGGAGGAGACGAGGAGGAATATTCCGGTTTATGGGCAGAGGCGGTTTGATGTTTATCCGGATGTTAGTGAGGGGAAGGTGAGGTTTGAGGATTATGGGGGTGGGATTGCGTGGTGAGCGATGCGAGATGAGATGAGAAGATGGAGGCGAGGGTATGATGTTCACGATGTATAACGATGTGCGCGATACGATGATTGATAAGCGGGCATGGAGAGTATTGGTTTTTGGAAACGCGACTTCAAGAAAAGGTGGCATTTTACGTATACAAACCTTGACCAAACGTAGGTATCGAACCGAATCGACCAACACTCAGTCCAAGTTACAACGTCAATCTCTGGAAGGAACTGAGACCCAGGCACTGGCCCGAGCAAAATTCATGAGCAACCAGAAAAGCAACAGAGCTACGATGTTCGAACGACTTCAACGAGCCGGTCCAACATCTAGACGAATCTCACATCTTATACCAGCTACTTGACAGCGGGATTTGGATTCTTCTCTGCGACTTATTGCTTGACTGAGTCATCACTCGTGTCAATCTACGACGTATGACCAACTCGAAGACTGCTCACGATTCGATCCTGGTCTTTCGAAGCACGGTCACACTGTTCGTTCGCCTAAAGGCGGTTGTTGTTCACAGAATGAAGCACTTTGGAATTATTGGACAAGTTGAAAGGTATATTTTGTACAGTTCTGATTCCAGTCTAGATGCTTTTCTGGCTAGCCAGCCTTGATTTTTCTTTTAACCCGTCTCCAATGCTCTGCAGCCCGATCCCGCAGCACCCAAAGAGCCCATTAGATAGGTCGTCAACACCACCGACAGCCTGCCTCACCGCAGCCCAGCCAGTTCCCCGCCGCCGCCGCCACCACCACCTCACTGCCTTGTGACACTGCGCCAAACAGTCTGCGCAGCCCCCACGAAGGTGTCGAGGAACACCTCCGGCCTCTCGTCCTATTCCTCCCTCAAGGCCTCGCTCCTCGCCGCCGTGAACTTAGGCTGGAAGAACTCGCTGAACCTCGGGTTGAAAGCAGCCTTCTCCTCCGCAGTCATCTTGGGCTTTGCGCAGCGATGGCTGTAGCTCGCGGCCGTGAAGATCGTCTTGCGCAGTCCGTGCAAGTGACGCGCGGCATTTGGCTGACGCGGCGGTTGCGGATGTCTTGCGTGAAGTCGGCTCTGGGCTGCTGAGGGGTTGGGGCGAGAGGCGGCGCTGCTGGCCGAGCTGGTGTTGCGTTGGCGTTGGTCGCCGATGTTGAAGGCAGCAGTGGTTGGTTGGCTGTGCCTTGTTTCTTGAACATCAGTGCCGCGGGAGCTAGCGCAGCGAAGGGGTTGAGGTCGGCTGTGAGGTTGTTAGTTGGCGGTGGCGTGTTGGGAGGAGCCTCTGGAGCACTTGCCTTTCCCTTGCCCTTGCCCTAGGTTCACGGCCAGGCATGGCTCTGCCCTGGTGGTGGTGCTGGCCTGTCGAGCCCAGCCCGGGGGTTGGGGACCCAAGAGTCGTCCATCCCTGCGTCCATGACGCCCCCAAAGGTCGAGTTGACGACCTTACGAGGAACTTGCTTTGGCAGAGCAGAGAATGGAGGCGCAGTACAAGAGTCGCGTCTGGCCAAGGCAACACGAGCTCTTTCAGCAGCTTCTTGGGCAGCGGCGATCTGGAAGTCCGCCTGGGCGAAGCGAGGGCTATCGGCCTGAGCGACCTTCAGCCCGACGAGGTTCAAAGGCGCGGCGTCCTCCTGGGCTCCCACGCGCTGGAAGCTCCCAGCAACCGGGCTTGAGATCTTTGGCCGGTGCTGGGGAGTCAAGGCCTTCTTGACCGAGTCTGAGGCCTTGCGAAGACTGCCGACGCCCCTGGAGATGGTCAGGGAAGCCTTCCTTGTGGCGGGCGGAGCGGGCGGAGCGCCACCGTTAGCAAAGATGCTCCCAGGAGAAATAGCACGAGGCTGATCAACATTTT